>Ga0255751_10001785_pt1 | contig 20316 bp, 26 predicted proteins | sample 071ome_20_FD_179951 | JGI IMG/M metagenome (GOLD analysis project Ga0255751, IMG submission 179951) | Coastal salt marsh microbial communities from the Groves Creek Marsh, Skidaway Island, Georgia - 071412BT metaG (version 2) | ecosystem: Environmental > Aquatic > Marine > Intertidal zone >...
ATATCCATCTTGTCCAGTGCCTGGATACATTGCTTTTAATAGGCATACGTTTTACGTAGACCTGATAATGACAGCAAATTTATCTAATGGCTCTAATATGGTTACACTTCTGCTCAGTGGCTACCATTCAGACCCGAAAACGGTCGACTTTGTTAATACTCATTTATCAGGTAAAGACTTTGTCGTTGATTTGCCAAATACAAAGCCTTTTGAATCAAAGAGCTTTCAGGGTTTTGAATACAGCGATCTTGATCAGCGATATATTGCTCATGTGGACTACAATTCATGCTGCAATTTATAACCTTGATCTTAGAATCTGTATTTCGGCGTCTGGCGCTATTTACTATCTGCGGAAGCCTTTTGTCGATCTTGTTGATGCAGTTTATTACGATCATCACGGGCTTAACTAACCCGGGCGCTTTGGAGTCTGAGCTTGATGCTTCTTTAACTATTGCTGGTATTCTCCTCATCTGTAATGCAGGGATAGTATCTATGTTTTTGTTGGCTCATAAATTTAGAGTGCGTTGCGAGCAGCTTCATTAACATTCCAGAGAAAGTTACTTTCTCAATCAGCCGTCGAACCCCGTTGATAATGCATACAATGCTCCACCAATGAAGGCACCTGAACCAAAGCCAACTATGCACATTGCTAATTGCTTTGTTTCACTTAGTGTATGAGCATCCGAAGGGAGAATCCCCAGCATAAATGTACCTGCCAGTCCTCCTATTATCATTACAATGTACATAATCATAATTTGTCGGAAATTTCCTTGCTGAATATTGATATAAGAATTCCACTAAGGCATACCAGGAGGCCTATTAATTCAATGGAGTTTGTGCCGCGGGATTTAAGCAATACTACCTGTATGACAATCGCTGCAACTAAAGCAAATACCTTTGCATAAAGGGCCATTGCTGGATAACTAAAGAATTCTATGCCGCGTGCGTAAAATAACGTGAAGCCGGTGGATGCTATTAGTGTTGCTGGTAGAGTTAAAATTGAGATTTTTAAAGCAGTTGTGAATGTTATCAAACTTCCATTGGCGCTACTTTGAATTCCTAGTATGTTGGGTATTTGAATGGCTAGAGTCGCAATCAAAAGCCAGATAAAGCAAAACAACATAAGCAACTCCAGATGTTCTTTGGTTTTGGAAATCTCTCTGCCTAACCGTAGTATTCCATTAGAAGTTCAATTCTTTTGATATGACTCTTATCGGCGGTAGTCCTGTTGAATAACTGCATGTCTAGGAACAAACCATTAGCGCAATCATAATGAGTTAGATGCCCTTGTTGCTTTTCAATGTCTTTGAGTTTTGATGTGGTTTCTGCTGAAAAGAAGTCCTCGAGCTTTTCGCCACTCGATAATTGAACTCGTTCTTTGCGTTTTACCACGATCCATTTCGGTAAGGGAATGAAGTCTTCTTTACTGGATATTTGCTTAACCTTCATTGGGTCACCAGTATGGAACAGCTTGTAGTAAGGTTTTAGTTCTCGATAAAAAATTAGCCAGGCGGCCAGAGCGCAAAACACTCCAGCCCATGAAGCGAACATGCTTACGAAGAAAACAGGCACTATCTGGCGAAAAAATAGCACTGCATGAATGTACGGCAAGGTAGAGACAACTTTATCCATAATCCAACCCGTTTGAGATTAATATTTACAATCTAGGCAAGTGACTGTCAGCTTGGGGCTGTCAGGGTAGCCATCAAGCGTTAAGTTTTTAAACCATGGGTTGGGTTTATAAGGCACCATGGTTGATAACTCTGAGTTCTTATAATTTTGCAAAATCATGTTTTGCATATCTTTATCGCCGGGCAGTCCAATCCATTGATTCCACGACAGAAAGCTTGAAATTTTATCGCTGTCGAGTTGTTTCCAGCTGGTCGTTACAATGATTCCGCCATCTTGAATATTCAGATGCACTCCAACGTCATTTGTTATGCTGAATGGCGCTGCCAAGGCTTGAATTTCGCCGTCAATAACGGGGCCTGCAAAACTGATTGCACATCTTTTCTGGCATTCGATCTCCGTAGTGACTGAGTCAACACCATTCCATGGGTCGGGTGCCAGGGTAACCTTTACCAGTTCAGCATGTGCATTGGTTGAAAGTAGCGCGAGAAGTAATGAGGCTGTAAATGTTTTCATGTTATGCCGGTACCCATGTGTGAATGGTTCGAAATAGTTTTGGCAAAGGGTTATCTACTGACATGGCAGTGCTTGTCACGATGTTCCGGTCCATATAGAAATCTTTGAATGAACTTTCTAGACCTGCGTGAATGCATTCGAGTTGGCTCAGTAGGTAATCAAAAAATGTGCGGGTGCTTCTCATGCAATCAGAACCGGTAGCGCTTTTAAGACGGTTTGAGTATTTATCAAAGTTGATTAGCTCACGTTCGTTACGGGCTAAATGCAGATACATTTCTTTCAAAATTGGATGTAAACGAATAAGAAGTGTTAGCTCTTCTTTGTGATAGTTATCTTTCATGGCCGCTTCATAGAATCGATCGAACACGATCAATTGTTTAGTATCGGCTAAGTCATTTGGTGATAGTTGATTAACTGGATGAAGGCCTGTGTAATGCCGTGATAAAACTGTCACCAGCGAATAAACAATGGATACGAAAGCGCCACAAGCGAGTGAAATAGCTGGGTGAAGATCAAGGCAGTAGCCAATAAGCATGGTTACGGCCATTGGTATAGCTAATTGGGGCAGAGAAATTTGCTCTCGAGCAATGATGTCCATCATGGAAAGACATTCCTATTTTGTTTTGGGGTGTGACCAAATTGCCATATTGCGTCACACTTTTCTATATTGATTTTGTTTTGGCGTAGTTTTTTTTAAAAAAATTAGAGACACTCAAGACTCCCCAAAACAAAAATAAGTGACTGTCATGTTGAGATGCTTTTCTATTCGCGTAATGAATCACTCCCTGGTTTTGCTTGATGAAGATATGCCTTTAGCAGTGATAGGTATAGACCGACTAATGCTTCAGCTGTACCGTCGATCTTTCGGTAATCTCCCTCACAATGTTTTTATTACTTCAGTGTCTCCTTCTCAAATAGAAGGCATTGCATCCCTATTTCATGAGGCATTAAGTTCCACGATTAAGCCAATCTTTTACCTGCCTCAGGACGCCACCAGCTGTTTTTATAAGCATCTTGAAGAGTCCGCTAAGATCTCTCGAACCGAGTTTTTACGTCACTGCCAGGTCGTATTGGTGGACGAACATGTAGGAGTTAATTCCGTTGGTATTCGAGTGGCATGTAGTGAAGATTTCTCCTCTGTATCTCTTGTAATTGGTAACCAAATTTCATTCATTGAGAAGCTTAATTCCTCAGGTAACGAGAAGGCGGATAAGCGTGCTCTTATGGAACACTTTCTAAAATCTGACTTGAAGCGTTTCATCGTCAAGGTTAATCAAGATCGTCTTGATATGATGAAGCAAATTGCTTCGGTTCCTGCGTATGAGAAAAAACAATTCTTTCTGATTCCTGAATCGTCTGTAACTGATGATGTTTTCACCGCAAACACCAGGATGTTTAAGGGTGGAAAGAGAATTGATGTTGATATCTTTGACAAGAAAGATCTACCTCCAATGACGGCTGAGATAGTAACCCAACCCAAGGATATTGAGCCTGATATCCCTCTTCTTGATGAAGTTGTGGATGATTTAAATGGGCTTGGTCTTGAATCAGAAGATAACTTTGAGCCCATTAAAATTGCTCAGGCCTGATATTGTTAGTTTCGGCGGTTCCATAAAAAAACTGCTGTGATATGTTCCTAAGTAATTCAATAATCATAGGAAGTTTATGAAGAACCAAAGCGCTCAATTAAGAGTATTGATAGACGCTATAGAGAACGGGCGTGTCATTAGTATGTCTTTTTTCCAGGTCCAAGCTTTACTGAAGAGCATTGGTTTTAATGAAGTGGATTTGCTTAGGAACATTCAAACTTTGAAGCATTCGGTTGGCGGTGGTTTACAAATGACTGCCAATCCTCAATTCATCCTTGAGATTAAAAACAAATTGGTACCGGTAGATGTTGCCTCCGTCTCAGAAGTGGTAAAGTGCCCGCCAATTATCTCATCGATGCTGAAAATGCGTCGAGATGGTCTTGCGCCTGAGCTGGTACTTTTCGATAACAAAGGTGAAGTAAACTTTAAGCCCTCGGAGACACCAGTTACCAAGAAACCTGCACTGCTGGTTATTCAAAACGCTTCATTGTTTATGAATCCTCAAATAATGGATCTTTTCATTACAAAGAAATTACCCGAGTTATGCGATGTCGTGCTTTTTGAAACTGCAACTGATTTCAAGCCGGAGCACAATGATCTTATCAATAGCTATGATGCGTGTTTCCATCTCGTAAATGAAAATGCAGAAGGATTATTCCTCAGCGCCCAAATTGCAAGACTAGGCGTATTGGCCAATCATGAGTTCTTAAGTCTGTCAGAGAAAGTCAAAGAATTCCGTCGACCAATAACAGATGTGGAAAAGAGAAGAGTAACCTTGTTTACTGAATCGCCTATTAAGGTGTTAGCGGAGAAGGCAAGGGACGTTTTATCTATGGAGAGCACGTTATCTCATGAAGATTTTGTTGGAACATGGCTGTTGAAATGAGGACTGCTGTTCAAAAGGTTGTATGGCCAAGATCTACTCCTGCGGGTGCCTATTCTAAGCGTAGTGCGGTAAAGCATGAAAAGCGCTGTGGCGTTATCTCTATTACTTGCTATCTGCTGCAGATCGGAGAGTCAGCCTGGGCTGTTGCTTACGATTACTCCTTACAAACAACATCTAAACGTATGGCTAGCCAATACTCAGGTCATCTGAAAGAGCCCTCCAATACGCAACTTAAGCTGACTAAATGCCAACCTTTGATGACGGAGGAGTTAGCTTATCGTTATTTGCGTGTTTGCTTGGCTCGATTGTGTATTAAAGGAAAGCGTTACGCATCCAGAAAGGATAAGGCCGATTGGCAGCTATTAGATGCATGGTCTTATAACCTTGGCCGGCAACCAGATCTGTTTGCTATTCCGAATTCTCGAAAAACTATTGAGGATTGTTTATGAGTCTATTGCGGAAGTTGACAAGGGTTTCGAATTACGCGATCACTTTTGTTTTAATCAGCTGTAATAATGTGAAGTATCAGTTGGTGATGTTGAAACATCGTCCCCGATTGCTGAGGGCTAAGTACAAAAAGCCGAAGGACGAATTTGATCCATGTCTAGATTTGGATCTCCATGCAATGATAGATATGAACGAAAAGGAAACCCGTCATTATATGACAGATATACTCCGTCGAAGACGTAGAGAGCATAAAGGACATAGAGCACATACTTAGGGCTTTTAAAATGGCTAATCTATACCTTTCACTAAAATAATCTCATAGACGTTTCCAATCTGCTTTTTCGGTATTGAAATTTCCATCCAAAAGCGCCTACAGTAGCACTTAGCGCTACAGGACGCATGCATAGCCGACCTCGGCTGAGAACGCTTCAGTTCACCTGCTTATCTTTCTTATATCTCATAACATTTGCAATGTTAATGAGTCGGCCATTGATCATTGCTTTTGTAATGAGGCTTTATCATGAAAATCGACTACACAGACTACTTACGTTTTCCGTCGAATAGACCAGTGAGAGCAATTAAACAAGACGCTAAGCGTTTAAAAAAATCCAAAGAAGGGGGTACTAAGGCATCTATCCTGAACCGATTATCGAGAGATAACGGTTTAGATATGAATTGGAATCAGGCTATCCGTTTACTCCGCGAGAGAGACTTCGCCGTGAGGTCAAAATTACCAAAACAGCTTACGTTACTATTTGGCCTAGATTATCCAGGCTCTGGGTTTGAATGTGATCTTCATTTATATTTCAAGAAAGTGATTGAATGTGAGACAGATCCTAATGCGTTGAATCTCATTATGGATTCCTATGGATACAAAATAATGCGCCCCGGTGTTCAATTGATTCATAGTGCTGGTGGATATGAGTTGCTTGATTGGTTTAAGCCTGATGAAAACGAACAGTTTCCTGCTTATGATGACCTAAAGCGTCATCGGAGTAGGTTAAAGGATTCTAGTCGACCTCTTCATCTATTTTCATTTTATAGGTTTGCAACAGACAAGAGTAAGATCGGTAGCGCTCTTTCATTCATTGAAATGCTTAACCAGGTTGCAAGTCAAAACCCAACCCGCAAAATTAACCTTTGTGTGAGGCTGCTAGAGGACACGTTTTACCATGGAAGTATTCTGGAAAAAGCGCTCTATGATCTGATAGCTCGTAATAATGTTCAATTGGTATTGGCGACCGATTTTATAGTATTCAAGAAATACTTTAAGAACGACGTTTCGAGATTTGTCGGTCAGTTTCCAATGCTTAAAGTGGATTCAGGCATATTACCTGCGAAGTACTTTAGAACCCTTGATGATGAAGAGAAGTACGTTAAGAGAGTCCTTGGAATTGACGGCAATGAGGGGCTGCTTGGCAGGCTGAAGAGGAAATTGGAGAGCCACTTGAAACTTAATCAAGTTGCGGCTCCAGTATTTGAGTTGTTGCATCACGGTCAAGGCTTCTTAGACGATAAGGTACTCAATGATCAGTTCAAGTCCTTTAGGCAGCAATATATTGATTTACCTGAAGGCCCAGCACCTATTGAATTTGAAATTTTCAAACCTTTGGAGTGATTACTAATGCGGGCAATAAACCATCTAATGATCAGCTCAATTATGATGATAGGGGCGCCTTCATTGGTTTTTGCCTGTCCACACCTTGAATGGGGAACCCCAAAGCAGAGTGATCTTGTAATTTGCCGTGAGGGTTATGCTCTAGGATATAACTACCAGCTTAAGGCAGCTGACTGGGTTGCTTTTAAGTTGGAGGCGCAAGCTGCTGGTGCTGGTGTAGAGCGTAAGGATCAGTTTGCTCCTGATCCTGACATACCAGAGGAATACCAGACAACACCTGAAGATTACCTGGAACCAATCTATCAGCAGGGCCATTTGGCGAGTAGCGAGAGTATAGACACAACTGCAAGTGCTAGCCGTGAAACTTTTTACATGAGTAACTTGGTGCCTCAGCTTCCTACACACAATAAAGGCATTTGGAAAGGGTTGGAAAATAGAGAGCGTAAGTACGCGAATCATAGAGGTGTTGTCTATGTCTATGCTGGTGGCCTTTATCAAGGTGAGCTTGATTATATTGGTAACCAGGTGCCTGTCCCATCTCATCTTTGGAAGGTAATCTTTGACCCTTCTACACAAAAAGCACTTACTTATATCATTGATCATGAGCCTCTTTACACTCGAGACCTTGATAAGTATCTCGAGTCGGTTGATGAATTAGAGCTTAAGGCCGGTATAGATTTACTTGATGTACTCCCACCAGCTCAGCAGTCGGTCATTGAGGCACATCCAGAGCCTAAACAATGGGTTAAATAAAGCTGCCAGATCCCTGTTTCAAACACTGTTCAAAATAAACATAAGAAACACTTCTAAACCAAACACCCGAAATCACTGGTCTTCAGGAAGGGCTATGAAATTCCTAACGTTCTGGTAATGTATTTCCATGACTAAAGGGGGTTATATGGCAACCGATTTTAGAGCGTTGGCGGAAACGATCCATTTACAGATATACACGAGAGTCAATATTGCGATGTATGACGCTGAAGGCTCAGCTAGTTGGCCAGCTGATCCTATGGTTGGCGCGTTAGAGGTACGTATGTCTGTTGAAGAATTAAAACAACTCGCCGGTCTTCAACGGATGAGAAAACATTATTCTAATGGAAAAGGAGGATTCTTCCCTCGATTAATTGATGAACTAAATAAGTTTCATGGCTTACATGCTAAGGAGGACATTAAGTGCAATAAGGGGGCGCTAGTTATCACCTACATCCCGGATATTCCAAAGGACAAACAATTAATATGGAGTAGTCTAACTGAAAAAAATAGTGAGGATATGATAAAAAATAAAGCCGCAATTGAGGGAGGGATTGAGGATACAGATGATTATAGATATCAAGCAGAACTTACAGATGTAAAATTTAGAGAATGGGATGATCAAGATGAACGAATTAATAACTAACTCTGAAGAATCAGCAAGTGCAATACGGCTAGGATATGCAGTTGGGGCTTATAAAATGCTCAAAGAATTGGAACCAGCGCTTTCAGATGGTTTACGTCATGGCTCTTCAGAATGCGGAGCATATATGGGGCAATTGTCAAAGGTGAAAGGCCAACTGGAAACCGAAATCCAAGAATCGCTTAATGACTTAGGAATTCCGGTAACCTTGGCTCTGTCTTAGAAAGAGATTGTCTATCGATACAATAAATTACTCAAAGAGGTTACCAGCTAATTACTGATAACCTCACCTTTGAAGTACCTCCACTATTCAAGAAGAGCAATTCTGTTTGCACTTCTTTTGATTATACGATTCAGATAATGATTTAAATCGACTGAGTTATGTGGTGAAAACACTCTGTCGTGTTTTGGCGTTAAAGGAGGGGTTTTCCAAAAGTCGCGTGGCAAGTTCAGGGCAATGGGTTAACAGGCTGATAAAATCATTTTGTTCGCCTAGAAATACTACTTCTTTTTGCGCTTCTTCACTTAATGCTAGATAGGAAATCCGGAAGATGTTGCCTGCTAGCTCTGAGTGGCCTTTTGAATAAATAGAACGTAGAGGCACTAAATCAATGTATAGAGGCTTGGAGTTTTGAAGAATGGCATTCAGATCTATCTCGCCAACAGGCTCATTGAATGGGTTCGTTCCCTTGCCTTCTATATTACTAGGGATCGTTCCTCCCCAGTTTGTAAGAATATCGTTGAGTTTAAGTTCAGCTTGTGGCTCATTGAGTTGAGTTGTACCTTCGTATTTCGCAACTCCCCATCCTCGGCCTTTATCAAGTACAAAGGATCTATGAGGCTTCCACTCCGGGATTCCGAATGGATTAAATCCCTTAAACCTTTGTTCATTCCCGTTTTCTTTTATTCTCAAGATTTCACATTCAAAATCACAGTTTTGGTCTTTCGCAAAGTCTAGAAAAGCTCTAAATGTATCCCATTCTATAAGAGGGTCATGTTCATTCTTCCAATTGCTGTAATCGAGCGTAACAACTATTGGCCCGTTGGTCTGTTCGAGAAGAATCGTATCTATTGAATCGTGAAACTCAATCAATCGTATGGATTTCTTGTTTTCTACTAAATGCCATTGAGTGATTAGCTGCTGATAATGATGCGATGATTTAAATCTATCTATATTGCTTTGAGAGGCTTTTGTACCATCAATTATCAGTGTCACTGAACCCGGGCGGAAGGCTAAATCGAGAGCTTGAGATATTTGTTCATCTTCGACTTGGACTTGTAGATGGTTATGCAAATTTTTCTTTAGTAGATGAATGTACCTAAGCATATCAAAGCCGACTTTTGAATCATGCTTGTCGAGGTAAGTCGGGTCTTTTTTGTGCTGGTGGTATTTCCGCAATCGCATTGGCATTTATACTGCCAGGTACCATTGGCTGCCTTTTTATCTTTTTCTATGACGACTAATCGGCCGTACCTGTTTCCAATGATGTTCTGTTTAGTTAGTTGATTCATGGGGATAAGCCGCAATTCCATCGATATATCCAATGTATATCACAGGCGGATAATTCTTCTAGTTGTGAGTTATTTTTCTGCATCTGATGGTTTTTGGGGGTGAATACAATACGACACATTTCGTTACCCAGATTAATGGATTAACAATCCTTCGGCGGTAAGCTAGGTGGTTAGATTCATAGAGAGGAGACATTAATGAACCGGATCACGCTGGGTATCATAGGATGCCTATTGTCAGCATCAGTTACTGTTCATGCGCAACCATTGTTACATCAATCGAAATTGTCGGATGGTGAAAATCTGGAGTATCTTAGGGCAATGCAATTGCTGCTCGACACTAAATACGCCACCTGCTCAAAGCGGGAGAAGGCAGATTTAACCGTATTGAATACTCCTGAGTCGATTGGAGTTTGGGGTAACCTAAATCAACGAGCGTCGACGCCGTTTGAACTGGCTGATGCAGAACTCAGTCGCCATTTCCAATGCAATGAGCCTGCAGCCTCCGCGACATAATCAACAGGGCTCATTTTGCTGCACGTATGGGAATGTTCATTACGCTAAATTCATTCCCATACAGCAAATCGAACAGGTGATTCTCTGGACAAATGAATTCAATCCGGTCTTCTGCACGCACTAATGCGCGTATTGGTTTGGATGCCGTGCTGGTATGTATGAATAGCCCGCGTTTTCTGCGAAATCCGTGATTTACTAATTTAATGAATTTCCTAACATCTTGCTTACCTATTGGTACCGAATACCGTTTGGCCTGAATAATAACCCTATTACCGTTTAAGAATGTCGTTCCATCCACGCCACCGTCATTGGTATATCGAGTTCGCTGGATTCGATAACCGCGCTCCTCAAAACAGGACAAAAGAATTTCTTCAAACACAAAATGTTCAATCTTCTGTATGTATTCTAATTGTTGCCCCCGTGAATATTTTGAAGCGTTTTCTCTGAAATTTTTTAGCCATTTACGAGAGTATCGTACTCGCCATCGCTCGCCCTTCTTCCTGAATATAAATCTGATCAACGTAAAAGCCATAACAGCAATTGCTAGTATTGCTCCATACAACTCGATTTGATCATATGTGAACCCAAGGTATGTTGCCTGGGAGTCGAGGAAGTCAAGAGGGTCCATAAAACAGAAGTCCTGGTTGGGGAAGTCTTATGACTCTATTGGAAGATTTATTGTGAATTCAATATCGAAATTAGACATTTAAGGGGTATAAACTTAAAACTGATATTGAAAAAATTAACCAGTTAATGAAAATTTAAAGATGAATTGCCTTATGGCATTACCCCAAAACAAATCGACCATTTTGCTATGTTGATTCTTGACGTTGGTGGTGATGATCATTAGCGCTCTGCTGGACATTTAATTAAGAACTTCTTGTCCGTCACCTGATAGATCATGATCTTGTTGAGAGGGATTAGTATGGCTTCATTGGCTGAAGATGTGAATTCGAGCGGCATTAATCCGTTATTTTGGAGTGAAAACGCTAATCAATGGAATACGCTGGCTGCGTTCCAGGTGAATGAAACCAGGGATGTATTTTTGGCTTCCCAATTAAGTCATGCCTACTTCAAGTTACATCGATGTGAAGATGGTCTTTGGTTTGTTGAATTTATCTGTGGAACACCAAACGAGCCACTCATGCATTGTGGAATTTTCAATGCCGTTGATTTTGAATCGTATCCTACGTTTTACAAATCAAGAGAATTGGCTGAAGAGTTTCTAGAAAAAGAAGTGATGCCTGATCTTGATAAGTACTTGCTAAATAGAGCTTAAAAAAAAGCCCGTGAATTAAACGGGCTTTTTTTATTTTATTTCGATTGTTCGTTGCTACTTAGAATTGCCAGCCAATAGATGCTGCTAAGTTATCAACGTCATGATCGATGTCCATGCTGGTATTAAAGCTGGGCTCCATGGCGAAGCGTGTGTATTCAACACCGGCAAAAAGATTTTCAGTAAATGAATATTGAGCACCAATACCATAATAGAAATCGGTACCATCATCGTCGGCCGTTAACGTTTGGCCTGGCATTGACGAATCTGAAGCTTTAATCTCTGTGTCCCACATAGCCATGCCCAGTCGAGCATTCAATGCTAAGCCGCTTTCTAGAGGGAGCATCAGTTTAACGCCAGCTGTATACATGTCGGTCGATACTTCTTCTTTGATAGTGTCACCGAAACCATCAATGTATGAATCATCTGCATCACCTACGTTTAAGTAGCCAACTTCAATAGCTACGTTTTTGTGAGGTTGAGCTGCAAGGCGGAAGCCTAGTGAGATGTCATCGCCTTCGGTGTCTTGGAAACCCGTTGCTGATAGTTCTTGATCTGCCATGCCGACCAGAGCTTCAGCTGAAAACTTAGTGTCAGCAATGTCGAAAGCGAATGATGAAGCCGAGACCGCGGAAAGGATGATTCCTAGTGTTAGATTTTTCATTAATAGCCTTTTTTGTTTTGGGGAAATACTTAAAAAATCAGAGCGTTGTGCTCCAAAGAGATTGATATTCTCTTATAGCTAGGAAGTGAAATTCAATAGCAAAACCACAGAAAAAATAATTTTTTTAGCATGTAGCAAAATGAGAAATTCCGGCCTTTAAATAATTATTTCAATCGATACCATAATTATTCGTTTAGCTCTTTTTAGGTAGTAGAATGCTCTCGTATTCAGACATATACAGACAAGCAAATCTTGCTTATCAATATTACTCCATTACCGAAGATGATTCTGGTCTTCAGAAAAAATTAACCTCCATAGAAAATCTCGAAAATGAGTACTTCAGTAAAGAGAAGTTTTATAGACGCTATCTTGCTCGAATGATTAGTAGTTACCTTGATCGATATTGGTTGTTTACTCCAACAAGCACAAAATTAATCCGGTTGTTTACAGAGCAGCTTCAAACTATAGAAGTACAATCAAAGCGCTCGCAGAATAAAAGTCGAGTAGACAGAATTTCCCGAGAATGCATTGTAACTTTAAATTTTGAGCACCTATTGCTACCTGATAAGTATATGCACAAAAGGCTTGAGCGCTCCAAACACATAGAGGCTTATAAGTCGGATTTAAACTATTTGATGGATTATTATGCTCATCCCTATCTCGGCCGCCCTAAGCCTTTGTGCGTTGTGATTCCGGACAGAATTTATTGGTTTGGTATTAGTCTTCAGTACTATTGTGTGAATCTTCTGTCTCAAGAGTATTTGTTTAGTGATATTTATTGGGAGCCAAACCAGGTAGGTAGGATTCCTTACGTCGAGCCCAAGGAGAATAGTTCTATAACCCGGTACCTGAAGAGGCTTCATAAGAAGTCGATAGTGCCAAGACTATTAAAAGATGAAAACTTGAAGTCATCATTTTTTGAATGGTGTAATTCGGATTAACTTGAGTTCTACACTCTTTCCTCAGGTGATTTCTGTTGCTTGGAGGGATAGGCTTCTATTCCTCTATGCTGCATATTAAATCCATCTTCTTTATGAGTACTCCATTGCTCTTCAATTAATCGTTTGTTGTCTGTCCGGATAGGCTTAACTGAAATTGGCTCTTTTAGATTCAAAAGTTGTGAGACTATGTTGTTGAAGCTATTGCTGACCTGTTGAGCAATATAGCTCTTAACCTTTATTTCTGATGGCTGTAGTTGATCTCTAAATTCTACGGCCTCTATTTTGTGCCTTATAGGTAACCAGAGAGGATGGGTGGGATCTATTATCTGATCACTGCCATGGATTGCGTTCAGACATGCTGTCAGTATTTCGAAATGTTCTGGTCCTGTGTCATATAAGTCCGAAACAAATCGCCCAGCAGCCCTGTCGACAGAATTGATGCTTGATATGACTATTTTGAACAATGCTTGTGTAGTGTGGAAGTTGTTAATATCTATTGCCGATAATGTTCGAACAAGTGATCTGTGTAGTTCGGTTAAAATCAACTGCTTAGGTGGGCATTTTGATATATCCAAATCGGTCATTATTTTGAATGCCGGCCTTGGTGTATGTTGCTCTCTCTTCACGTCATCACGCCACTGCTTTTGCAAGGACGAACACATTGAACTCCAAGATGGAGTCTCATCTGATGTGAATGCTCTTATTACGGCCGAATTAGCTTCATAGCTGATTTGGGCAATAGCTTCAATGTTCATGTCTCGAAGTCGTTGAATTAAACTAACTTCGAAGAAATCACATAGAAGATAAAATTGATATGGCGGTTTTAGCGGTAGGAGTTTGTTTGTAGTAAACAACAGAATTTATTCATGGAATTGTCAGACAACGCGAGTGAAAAACGGACAGTTATTAGTTGGTTTGCGACCGTTTATGCGATAAAAGTATCAATTTTGGAAACTACGCTTGTGTAAAGTTGTGTTCAGTGTAAATGTATCTGTATAAATTTCGTATAACATAATATCTAGTTTGGAGTGGGAGATGGGGCATGTTGCACCCAATTAAATTGGTTATGAGTCATAGACTTGAGCTGATTTTAACTATTTGTTTTTTAGCATTAAGTTTCATTTGTCGTGAGAAAATGGTTTTCTTGAGTACTGAAAAGAATCTTTTTTATGTTGTAATGCTAACAGTCATCTTTCCATTCATTGGTTGGTTTATTACCGCTTCTAGCCTGACAAGTATGATTCGTTTTATCTTGGATGGCCGTGATGAAAGGTCAGCTGTTGCAAAGTCTATTTGCCATACGCTCGGTTCTTTGCCGTTAAAGGGTATGCGCTTAACTTTAGGTGTTTTGATTGCGTTGCTTCCTTTTAAAGTTACGTTTTACTTTTACTACACCACGGCGCCTTTTCCTTCGATTACAGGGCACTTCGCAACTGACTTCTTATTGGTAATTTTGTCTTTGATTTCTCTCTATTCGCTTGAACAACAGCTGCCTAAGGAAGGTATTAAAGCTTATTGGAAGAAGCGTGAAGTAAATAAGAAAAACAACATGAAATTTTAATAGTTTCGTTCAATGCTTTTTCCAATTTGGGTTGGCCCATAGTTATTGAAGATAATCAGCCAAAGCATTAAACCTAGAGGGTCTCAAACCTTCATTGGCTGTTTGTCGGCAAGATCAAAATATCGAATACTTCAACAGTCTTCATCTGGTATTATTTACGTTCTGTAGCTGTTATTTGTGCCAGGTTGCCCGTTAGCGTGATTAGTAAGTTAGTAGCTCCATTCCCTGTAGTCGTATTCATCTCTTTAGTGCTCGGAATTGTTTTATTTGAAGTTAAATCGTTAGACCACATTTTTAGTTTCAATGACAATAAAAAGCCATCTCTTTTGCTGGTGGACAGTACGAATTCAGAAGCGTCTATTCATTTATTGCAAAGCCACCTCGCCGACCATCTAGTCCACTGGAGTTTATTTAGGTCTGATAGGTTGGGGGATTTACGCCCGATTGAGCATCACTTTTACCCTCCAGGCAGTGAGGCTGTCACTTATATCAGTCTAGATTCATTAGAACCCGGGACTTCGTATCAAATTAATGCCATGGTGAAGGTTAAAGGGAGGTCTGTCCTTGAGGCGATGTCATTGAATTTCAGTACCATCGCAAGAAACAATCCTTTGAACTCTAAACCATGTAATGAGATAGAAGCTGCTGGTTGCTATCAGGCGTTTATTTCTAATGTACGAGCTGATAATCAAGGCCTGTTTCAGAGTATTCCAGGAATGGATGCAGTCTTGGAGTGGGAGTATTTTTCTAGTTCGCGTCTGTCAGGTATTGATAAACTTGTGTATTACGGACCTATTAAGAATAGTCGCCCTCATGGAGTAGGCCGGCTGGCGGGTTTCAAAAATGGCAAGAAGGTATGTGCAGTAGGTAATACGTTTGAATCATCAAAGAATAAATCCTGCCATTGCGGGAATGTTGAATTCTCAAATGGCAATTTGCTAGGCGGAAATTGTAAATTTTCTTTTTCCGGTGATTCTAGTATTGATGATGTGATTTATGATTTAACGTTCGAATCTCTTTCAAAACCTTCGATGGTCAATCTTCACTATTTCACCATCGGCCATTTCAATATATCTCCCGTATTCGGTAAGACAGAACATCTAGAAGACGAATCCGATTTTGCATCATTCATTCCTGACTTATCAATAGAAGGTGAAGCTGGTACATGGGCTATATTTAACCCCTTTCAATTCACTTTCGGCTCACAGAACGAATATGGTTTAGGCCACGTAGAACCTTCTCTTGTTGGAATGATTCAATCTGACGGCGAATATGTACTCATAGACAAGTCCAGGTCGGTAATAGAACCGAGAGGTGACTCTAATGAATGTAGCGCTTCTTCCCAACCTAGTACGATCCTTGACGTAAATGGCGTTTGGGAATCATTTTATTCTCAAGGCCAAAGTGTTCTTTTTAATAAAGAACTGGACCTATCGATAAGCTTGAGAAAAAGAGCCGATCAAAATCCAGTTATTAATGTGTCCAATGAAAGATGGTCTAAGAAGTTGAACAATCTTGAGCTTGATGGCCAGACGTTTACATTCAATTCTGTGGATCCGGCGTTAAATTTTACAGAGTCAGCACGGTTTATTTCCAGTATCTGCAGAAGCAAAGAGTCCATCATCAAGGATCCTCAAACTAATGAGCGATCGATAACAGGCAATGCATGCCGTTTTATTAATCAACTGATCGTTCGTGCTTATCACTGTGAACCAGGATGAGTTACACGATTTTACATTGTATCATTCTTGTAACCAGCTTATTGCTTTAAAATAGGGAGGTCACTATATTCCTGCTTCAGGGCCCTTCGACTTGCCTTCTCTAACGCTACTAAGACACGCAACTTCTTTAATAAGCGATCAATAACTCTAGTAGGCAACAAACCCGGAACGATCGGAAATGAATGCTCCGCGGCTCAGTATGAGATAGTAAGTCAAGATTTTCTGGATTGGCGCCCTGCATTCATTCTGTGTAATGGAGTCAGTGATGACGTTTTTTTCTGTTGCGTTTGCCTTGTTAGCGATTTGTGGCCTCTTATTCGCTTTCATTTTTATCTATCAGGAATTCAGATACCCTAAAGACAGGGAGGAGTCATTTGACGATGATTTACAGGATGACCAGTTTTCACTACCTTCCGAATCTAACAATAAGCGTTCGCCGTTAATAAAATCGTTCAAAGTCCTTATCCAGATGATTCTGATCGGCATCCTAATTGGCTTGGTGGCTAAGTCTTGCGCTCACTTTCTGGGAGAGGATAGGAAAGGTCGAGCCTCTCAGAACTGTACCGGTTCAGGCTATACCAAAATATGCGATTAATGATTTTATCAATCACTCTTTACCTTTTTAAAAGTACCACTCAGTAGCAGACGTATTCTTATAGGGCTCCTCGGATCCTCTTCGAACTTCAACCGGGGAAGGGTAGTCCATTTATGCCAATTTTTCGGTTCCCTCCTTTGAACGCCAACATTTCTTCCAATTAACCCATTGGTTTCTTGCCGCTATCTATCAATATTCATGGCCAGAATTAGCAAGGGGATTCATCTCGGTTCCCTACATGGAATGTGTAACCGTGGTGTCGGTTCCCTACAATGAAAAGTACCACTCAGTAGCATGATGTCTTTCCATGGCCAAAGCCGTGCCACGGCCTAACTTCACCGTTTCGCCCACCAGCTAAGCAATCAAATCATCACTGACCTAGAAAGTACCACTCAATAGCAAGCGGATAGATTATCTTAAAACAACCGTGCCATCCTTCGGTTTCTTCGTTTCAGCCCAGCAATTACGGGCCTTCCAAGCGGCAAGACCTACTTCTAATTAACCACCTTCATCTAATTTAACCCTCCTCATCTTTTTGCGCGGCGCCACCCGCTTCGCGTGCGGGAGTTGTGGGTGCATATTTTAGAAGAGGATGGGTTGGTTGGGTTTTAGAAAGCAGATTCTTAAAGCTATTGAGTGGTACTTTTGATGTGCTTTGTTTCTTTTTGTTGCGTTGGTAGGGCTGTGGGGTGGCATTTCTTCAGAAACGAAAGGCTATTGAGTGGTACTTTTAGGTTTTAAATGGATAACCTGCCGGAGCTGTTGGGTTGTTCTGTGTCTGAGGCCGGAATTATGTGTGGGAATTCAGGTTAGGTGGGGGTCAGCCTCTAATCAGAGGCTGACATTGCTGTGGTTAACAATCGTCGTCACACTTGAAGGGGTTGCCAATACCTTGTGATTGAGTGGCCTCAAGTTTCCAGGTAGATGGTCGCCAGAAGGGTATATCTCCAAAATCGCCGTGCATGGCTGGCATGTATCCTACTTTCCGGTCAAACGCTTTGAATACCTTGTCAGAGGACGATTCAGATAATGCCTCATCTATTACATCCAAGGACGACAAAACATTTACTTCTGAACCGATGGTTCGTTTCAGCGGATGTTCTGGATTATCGTGATGCTGATCAATGGACACTAGCAATGAGCCTGTAGGAATAAAACCTAGACCATGAGTTTCAGATACCTCTGCCACCCGGTTTAGCGTTAGATTGTAGAAGTTTGGTGCAGGTCGATTACCCTTTTCAACTAGAACGGGGCTTAACGCTTTGAGTGAGTCGTCAATGTTAGCGGCGCCTGCCATGTATACGATGTTCTTCAGCGCATCAGAATCGACCCAGTCACTTTGATAACGAGTCAGCACGTTGTTCAATACGATGGTCCCCATGCTGTGGCCAATCAATGTGATTTGGTATTCTTTCGTTGGAGAGACGTATTTGGCCCTGTTCAATAACATTTTGAAGAACGCACCAGAATTGAGTCCATTGGTATACCGTGAATCCAATTCATAAGTCGGGTAGGTGATATTTTGTGCGCGCCGCTTCATGTTATCCCAGGCGGCACTCGAAAAAGTACTGTGCCATATGCTGCCGGCAGTATAACGAATCGGAAATGTGATTAGCTGACCGCTTCCTCTTAGAAAACTATCTACGCCTTCAGTGCAGTACTGGCTAAGGTTTGCCTTTGTTTTACCTTTTAACTCAATCACTGGAGCGCTGGTGCTATCTGAGCACCTTAGATCTCCATTGTTTGATCCAGCTGGAAACAGATCATTAGAATCTTCCCATGAGTGAGACAAGATTGATTGGGCGCTGTCTGAAGCTATACGATCCTTCTCATTGATCAGTTGGTAAAAAACGGTTGCAGGATACTTACCGACAGTGGTTAGAACATCGGAGGTGAATACAAATGGCGCTGTAATTAGTCCTGCACCTGGATTAGCCTTTTTCCCTTCTCGAATTCGAAAAGTATGTTCCCACCAGGTAGTGATTGGGCCGGATGGCCAAGATAAAAAAACCGGATAACTGGCCTCTTCATCGTCCGACATAATGTCATTAGCCAATGGGACCCGATTATCTGAGCTACCGTAACTATTCAGACCACCATGAACATAAACAAGGATGTTCACCTTGTTGCTGTTTTTTTGTTTGGCTGATTCTTCAGCCTGGCAAATGATGTGCTGCATTGCTTCAGCAGCCTTGGCAGGATGTAACGCTTCAGAATTTGATTCTTTGCTGACATCAACATCAACCAAAAGACCATCACTATCCGTTCTTAGAATATGGTCTTTGATGGTTCTCTGAGTGGAATAGCTAATATTTCCACACTCAAAACTACCGTCGAGAACTGTTGATTCTACATTGGAAAAAATGGGTTCATTTACGCCGCATCCAGACATCACTAGAGGGGTAGCGATGCTTAAATACTTGAGTCGTTTTAAGAATTTAGATTTTTTCGTGCTTTTCATATCCTATGCCCTGTTTTTTTGTACTATTATCGCGGCATTAAGGATTGTGATCTTGTATAAGGGGATAATTCGCTAGTTTTCTTTATAGGAAAGATAATTACTCAGTTATTTTGTACAACTTTATTCTTAGACTATTCTAGCGTCGCATTAACCGGTAACGAAGGAATAGGGCGCAATTAAGCGCCCGTCATTATTTATTGTTTGATGTCGTTCGCGCTCGAGCAATTTCGTTCTCAAGACCCATTTGCCAACCATCTATCCAATCGAAAAATTCGACAGTTTTACCTTCACAATTCCGGTAAGGATTATAGTGTTGTGAATGGCCATTGTTGTAAGCAGTCAAACCCTGTTGAACAGCATCCATAATGAATGTCCTCTTCTGTTTTGGGGACTTTCCATTTAACACAAGAGCATCCTCAAAATCGACATCGGTTTCAAAAAAACGTCTATTTTTTAATGTTCTATAGCTTTATGAAATAGTTAAGTTTCGATATTGAAGTTTCGAAATTTAGAGTTCTACAATAAAGCTCCCCAAAACAAAATAGATAGACGATTATGCCGCACAAAATAATCCCGGCTATACAGTGTCGACCAGTTCAAACTCAATTAAAAAAGTTGCAAAATCAGCGCTACCTTCAATTCGGCTTAATGCTTCTTTTTGGGTTAATTTCCTTTCTAATGGCGTTTTCTTACGACCATAAGCAGCCCGCTAACAATAGCTCTTTATTTACTGTTTCCTGCTTCCTTTCCGTTGTCGCAATGCTTTGGTTTGCTTACCTAACTTCTGTAAGCAGCATGAAAGTACAGAACGCTCTTCGACATAATAGAAAACGGGGGTTCAATTTGTTTGCCGGAGACATAGAGCTCTGCATCAAGTGCGCTGATGAAGAAAATGAGCCATTGGCTCAATATTCAGTAGGTCGCGCTTATGCTTATGGCCAACAACTTGAGGGTTCTTCAAGTAAAGCCCTGGCGTACTTGTCCCTTGCTGTTA
>Ga0255751_10001797_pt1 | contig 20237 bp, 28 predicted proteins | sample 071ome_20_FD_179951 | JGI IMG/M metagenome (GOLD analysis project Ga0255751, IMG submission 179951) | Coastal salt marsh microbial communities from the Groves Creek Marsh, Skidaway Island, Georgia - 071412BT metaG (version 2) | ecosystem: Environmental > Aquatic > Marine > Intertidal zone >...
AACAAATGTAAACATTCCTGAAGTAACTTCAGCATTTTCATCAGCATCAGTAGCTCTTGACCATCCACCTGAAGCAACAACATAGATTCCATTTTCACTTGCAGTTGTTTGATTCTTAACAAGAACTCTATCACCAACTGATAGGGCAACTCCATCAATTGTTTGTGTTCCTGAAAGTGTAATGTTTGCTGTTGTAGCAACTTTAACAGATCCTTTTACATCTAATCCTGTTCTAGCAGCATCAACGTATGCTTTGTTAGCAGCATCTGTATCATTTACAGGTGTTGCAACATTTACAATTTTATTTGAGTTAACATCAATATCGCCACTTGTAGCAGTTAAAGTTAAATCACCAGATGTTGATGTAATGGTTGAACCATCTACATTAACGTTGTCAACAACTAAAGATGTTAATCCTGCAATATCAGTTGTTGTTGCACCTGGATTTAAAGATGAAGAACCAAGTGTAATTGCATTTACAGCAACAGCACCTGATGTAACAGTAAAGTCAGTAGAGTCAAAAGATGCAACACCTTTGTTAGATGAAGTAGCATCTTCTCCTGTAATAGTAATTGTTGATCCTGTATGAGTGACATCCATTCCTTCTCCACCCAATACTGAGAACGAGTGTGAAGCTGGTGTCATTGCACCACTATCTGTTGTAACAGTTTTAACAACTGTATCTTCTAATGAAACATCGCCTGATGTAACATCAAAGTCAGCAGCTGAAAAAGAAGCAATACCTTTGTTAGTATCAGAAGCATCCTCTCCAGAGATAGTAATATTTGTTCCACTAGCAACTGTGTTGATACCTTCTCCTGCTAAAATTGAAAGAGTGTCTGAAAGAAGATCAACTGATCCAGTACCAGTTTCAGCAGCAGTAGAGAGAGTTGTGGCAACGTTTACTGTGCTTGCGGCTGTTAATCGACCTTGTTGATCAACTGTGAATGTTGGAATTGCTGTGGTTGAACCATAAGAACCTGGAGTTACAGCTGTATCGGAAAGAGTTACTGTTAAATCATTTGTAGCACCAGAAGTTTCAATACCAGTTCCACCAAGTATAGATAATGTTTCACTATCTAAATCTATAGAAAGTGTACCACCAGTATCACCAACAAATTCTAATGTTGAACCCGTTAGTTGTGTATCAACATATGCCTTTGTAGCAGCATCTTGAGCATTTACAGGATCAACAACATTTTTAATTGTGTTTGAATTTGCGTCAATGTCTCCAAATGAACTTAAAACTATATCACCTGTTGTAGAACCAATAATGTTTCCGTTTAGTGTTAAATTATCTACATTCCACTCATCAACTTTTTTACTAGAGTCTACAATAACACCTGAATTAGCTGTTACTATTCCGTGTGCGTGGTCTAAAAGATTTGTAAAATATTCACCACCAATTTCAATTGCTGAATTTGATGTTGAAGTTGGATCACCTATAAAAAGTCTATAACCATTACCACCTACACCATTATTGGTTTGGGATGTGTCATAAACATAGGCCAACTCTCCTTGATTTAAACCACTAGGTGCTGTTGCGCCTGTAGTTCGTTTTATTTTGATTATTGTTGCCATTTATTCTCTCTCCTGTTAAAATGTGCCACCGTTTAATATCAAATCACCACCAGTATCGGTTATTATATCGTTTCTACTTGTCCATTTTTTAGTTGTATCATCATATTGTAATAATGCACCATCAGACAATGATGTTACATTTACATCTTGTAATCTGTTTAATTTTGTTGTAGTTGCAGGAACAGTTACAGAAACCTGTTTAGGTCCTGAAGCTGTAGTTGCATTTAATTTTGCAGTTATATTTGCCATATACCCTCTTTTTATACAAGATACTTATATTTATATATTTATAAAATTAAGAGGATATATGTTGTAATTTATTTAATATTATGCTGGATTTGATGCAGTTGCTACATCAGACACTTGAGTTGTACCGTTTGTACTTGACTTGTCATCTTTAGGTGCTATCTCTTTTTCAATCTTTTCATTATAATATTTTGTTAAAACGTCTATTTTTTCTACTTCTAAAACGTATCTAACTCTATTTGCCTGTAAATCTTGTCTTATCGCTATTGCATTTAAGCATGCTTGAGATAATTCACTTTGTTTAAACTCTTTACCATTAATTGTAATAGTAGGTTCGTTTTCTGTAGTATCTGCTTGTTTTGTAATATTTTCACTACTCATTTATTTATTCCTTAACATATATGTTGTTTCATTTGTTTATATAGTCACGTTAGGTCGTACGGTTATAATTCCCTCTATGACTCTTGTTACCGAGCTATCTGCTGTCAATGTTATTTCTACATCATAAACATATCGAGCAGGAGCATCTAAAGCCGCAGTTTGAGCTGCAGTTAAAGATAGATTAATAATGCCTGTTGTTCTATCAGCATCAAATGTTGTTGTTATCGTGGTTCTTGTTCTTGTCGAAGTATAACCCAACGCCATTTTAGCTTCTGCTGTAAAACCAGTTAAATCAAATGGATCACCATTTGCGTCTTTTACTGTTACAGATGAACTAAAAGAAGCACCTTGATCTATCGTTAAATTTGCTACTGCTGCCATATTACTATTTATAAGTTATTTTTACGTTTTTTTTTGTAAATGCGGGTAATCCTAACATAGGCCTACCGTCAAATAGATTACTTTGTGCGTATGGTCCGTTTACGTGATTATAATGTAAAAAAACTTGTCCACATAGATTACCCTCAAACGGTTCTCTCCAGTGTTCTAATTCACAACCACTATAAACTAACATATCGCCAGGTTCTAAATCAACTCTATTTCCAGCAGGTGCGTTTGGTTTGTGTATATTTTTTAATTCATCTATTACATTGTTTGAACCTGTTGGATCAATATAGATAGGCCATAAATCACCACCTAAATTAAGTGTTGTTGATATTTCACAACTTGGCCTATCTTTATGTCTTTTAAGTATCGCACCTTTTTCGTAAACTCTTGTATAAGCATAAGTAGGTACTAAATCTAATCCTGTTTGTTGTTTCATAACAGGTAAAACTTTCATCATTAAAGTTTCCATTACATCATTACCATATTCTGAATATACATTTGGTACCTGTTGGTCCGTCCAAGTTCCATAATGTCCATTGTCGGCTGTAAAATTATGTTTATACATAAACTCAACAGCATCTCGTCTTAACAACTGATAATTAAAAATAAAGTTTGCTAATTCATATGAAATTGCATTTTTAATTACCTGATACTTTTTTTGTTTAAATTCTTCGTTCATATATTAAATCCTTTTTGTACAAAATTAAAACTTACAGATATTCTTATATCGTTAGTTCGATTTGGTTCAACACAATGCCATAACCAAGATGGAAACATTATTAATCTTCCTTGTATTGGTTGTAAATGTGCTTCTCTCCATAATTCTTTAGGCATTTCAAACATTTTATCTCTACCGTTTTTTCGATTTGGCATCATTGTTTGTATTCCAGGTCTTGGATCGTTAACAACTAACTCTCCACAATTTGGTTGTGTTTTAATATAGTACACACCAGAAAATAAACAATTAGGGTGAACGTGAGGTCTATTGTATCCACCAGAGTAATTTATATTTGCCCACATATTTCCTAAAAATGGCTCACTATCTAACCATTCTTCATTATAGATTTCATATTGCATTTTATATAATTCATCTACTAAAGGTTTATATTCAGGTTTTGTTTGCATATCGGTTGTTGAATGCCAACCATTCATATTGGTTCTTGTAACACCTTCATCAGATTTTGACCATTCTATAACGTGTCTTGCTAAAGTTTCATTATCCAACTGTAAATCTTTACCATAAATAATTGTAGGAAAAAAATGTTCTTTTAATAATTGACTCATATTACTTAAACGGTGTCCCTCCAAACCATACCACTAAAGATTTTCTTAATCCTCTTGTTACAGGCGCTACTCTATGACTTATAAAAGACGCAAAGAAAACAGCATGACCTTGTTTTAGTGGTGCCTTTTTACCTGGTGCTAACAACTCTAATTCACCACCATCAAATTCACTTTCGTGTGATAACAATAAAGTCATTGATATTTTTCTTACTGGTGGTTCGTGTTGACAATTGACATCATTGTCTTGGTGCCATTGATAGTAACCACCTTCAGGATATTCTGTATATTGTGCTTGTTCCGTTAGTTGCATTCCTTCAAATCCAAAATGATTTCGATTTGTTTGGTGCATTACTTGTTCTAATTTACGATACATTGGTTCTAATTTACCAAAAGGTATCCAAGAAATATGACTTGTTCTTGTTTTTGTATTGACTTCACCACCCCCACCCTTTTCATCACCAACTTGTGCTATTTGAGGTGGCATTGAACGACCCATATTCATAATGTCTTGGCATTGTTCAGGTGTAAAAATAGGTTTTGTGGTTTCTACAATATAAGACTTCCAACGAGGTTCAGTTATTATTGTAGGTTGTTTGTAATATCTAAATCGGTTATTATCGTTCATTATTAAACTCCTCGATTTTCTACAGGATTAAAATCTACGTCACAGTTTGCTGCTAGTGTTCTTCGTGTTTGGTCTGTTCCATTAAACGGATACACACAATGTCGCATATCATACGGAAACACATAAAAATCTCTTATTTCCATTGGTGGTTGATAATCTATTTTAGCAAATTGACCATTGGCAGCACCTAATATTTGTAATCGACCATTTTGTGGTGTTTCGGATGCTGAATATTCTACACCATAAGTATTTGGTAATTTAAGTATCATAACGCTTGAAAGGCCTGTATATATACTTCCTCTATGTATATGAGTAGGATTGTATTCGTGTTGTTTCATTCCATTTATCCATATTGAATTTAAGTGTGTTTTATATTTACGAATTTTATTATAATTTAAATAGTGTTTATATATATCTTCAAACCATTTTACTATATTGTAAGGTAAAAAGTTGTGTCTTTTTACTTTTGTTTCATCTGCTCCATTGTAGTATATAGAGTGTTCGTTTTGTATCTTTCCTACTAACGTTTTATTTGCTGATGGTAGATTTTTAAACTGACTTTCGTAAATAGCATTTATCGTTATAAAAATATCATATGGCACTTGATATTTCATTATAGATTGTCCTAGATTTATACATTCAAACTTCATAATACAATATGACCATAGGCCTTTCTGATACTTTCAGGTATCATTGATTTATAAGGATTATCTTCCTTTTTAATTTCAGTTTTTATAGTGTGCATTTTATTTCCAACAATATTATCATCATAACTTAAACCATTGACACTAAACTGATTTAAGGATTTATAATTGTGATTAAAGTAGGGTATTTCTAAAAATGAATATATTTTTCTAATTTCATTTTCAGGATTAGTTACCAAATCATTATATTTTAAAAAATGACATTTTGACCTATTTTCAGGTTGTAACGCATTTTGTATAGCAATTAATTCTTTTGCAATTGCACCTTCGGTATTCATTAGCATCCATAATTTTTCTTCAATGTTTCTTTTACCAAATTTATTCGGGAACGCAGATGGCTCATTTTCAAACCATTTAATATAAGACGCAAATACATCTAATAAATCTCTCCATATAATAATACATTTAATTGGTTGTTTTAGATGTTTTTCAACAAGTAAATGATTGCTAGGAGTAAATACAGGTCCTCTATCAATAATATATTTGTATGGCCAGTTTTGATAATAATTTTTATAAACATTATCTAATACATTGTCTAATGATTGATGGTCAGGATAGTTTTGAAATACATCAGTTTTTTTTAGCAAAAAAACATCTTTCATTATCTCTAAAGTAATAGAGTTTGCGGTTACACCAATGTCGGGATTTTGATTCATTAAAGAACCAAATAAGGTATTACCAGAACGTGGTAAGGCCATTAAAAAGAAAAGTTGTTTATTCAAACCATCAATTTTCATAATCTGTTTCATTACAAAGCATTTTATATGCTATGATATATTCTTATTTATATAAGTTTTATTTATCTTTTCTTCTACTTTTTTTATAACAGTTATTTTAGCATTTGGTTCAGGTGCTTGTTTAAAAACTAACTGACCATTTACTATTTCATAGTCTTGTTTAACACGTTTTAATTCATTATTTGCTGTTATAACTAATTTCTCTTTACTATTGATATTCATACTGTTACAGATGAACTAAAAGAATCACCTTGATCTATCGTTAAATTTGCTACTGCTGCCATAGTACTACTTATAATACATTATTTAAGTTTGTCAAAAATTATAGGTTTGTAATTTTCAATTGATTTTGAATAATCAAATGCTGTTCTCCATAACTGCCTGTCTTTATTTTTTACGGCTGATCTTCTATGACTTGTAATTAGTTGATCCATAAACAATAAATCACCCTTTCTAAACACATGGTGTATCATGTATTTTGATCTTGTTACATCATTCCATAATTTATTATAAAATGTATCAAAATCTTCTATTTCTTTACCATCTCTATACCATGCTTTATATAGATAGATAAACATAGGATACAAATATTCTTTGCCGTTTACAGGATGTTTTGCAACTAAAGGTCGTCTATCTATTTCTTCTTTATAATGTTTTTGTCCTGTTCTAAAGTTTTGTTCACCAACATTTTTGTATGCTTTAGAATAGACACCATCATCTCTCCATATTCGTGCTCGATCACCTTCATTATTAAGATTTATATCTATACTTCTATAATAATTTTTATCTTCTTCAGATAAATTTTCAAAAGCATATTGTTGATTTACAATTGAAAGAACAGTATCTATACATTCTTCAACACAATATAATCCTACACAAATTTCTTTAAAGTTATATCTTCCAGTACCATTTGCATGCCATTCTAGTTCTGTTGGACCAAACATACCAATCGGTTTGCCATTAATAACAGCACCTGACACAATACTTATTTGTGGTGAGTCTTTTGGATTCATAAAGTAGTCCAATTCTTCTACCTCACCTATTCTTGCACAAACTTGAGCAAGTTGCTGTCTTGTTAAATCTTGTTCATGTAAAACAACAGAGCCTTCATTAACAATTTTATAAACTAATTCTGTTAACTCTTTATCTGTATAATTTATTATTTGTTTACTCATAAATTTTCTAACAATGGTGTTATACAAATTCTTGCTGTATCATTCCATTTCATTCTACGTCTTTCAGCATAATACTCATCTCTAGTGGTTGCTAAATAAAAACAATCAGACGGTTTAAAGTTATATTCATTACAAATTTGTACTTGTTTTTCTCTATACTTATTCCACATTTCATCAACTTTAAAATTACTTATTATTAATTCTATAGTTTTAACGCCATTATAATTCCAATTCTCAAATCTTTTTAATCTATCAAGTGTAGAATGTGGTTCTTTTGTATATACTAATCCAAGTCGTTGACCTATAAGACCAAATCCTTTAGAAAAACTAAAAAAAACTTGTTCAGTATTTTTTGGTAGATTTATTCTTTGAATATTTGTTGAACCTACATAAGTACAATCTAAAATTACAGGTGCTTCAATTTTACCTGGATCAAAATAATTTCCATCAGCAGCTGAGGGTATTGATATATACAGAGGTTTATTATTATCTATTTTGCCTTTCAATGCTGCTCTTCCAGTTTCCTCATTCATATATTGACCCGGCACATCACAAGTTACAATACTAGGTCTACTTATAATGTCAGCATATTCATATTCACCGTAACAAAGTTTTTGCCACTCTCTTTTTTCTGTCATTACCCAATGATGAATAGCATCTGTTGTACCATTTGTAAAATAACAATAATTGAAATCTGATAAATCTATTATTTCACTTACCCATTTTCTATGTAATTCTTCTACCTTATTTAAATCATTTGTTGCATGACCACTACCTCTTTTATAATAAGTATCTGAAATTAGTTGTTGACTTATTATATCTTTTACTTCTTTAAATGTTGGTACGTCTACCCAACGATTATCTTTTAATTTTTCCTTCATATATTCAGTAAGTCGTCTGTACCGTCTAAAGTAAACATTAAAGCTATTCTAGGTTTTTTACTCATATTTACAACAGCATGTTTATAACCTATATTTAAAAAATATGCTTGTCCATCTTCAAGGTTATACGCTTCAATCTTATCATTTCTTTTAAATAAATTAATTACATTATTGTCACCATATATAGGCACTATACATCTAACACCATAACTTACATCATAATCAACATGCCAAGGTATCATTTTACCAGGCGCTAATTTTGTTATTCTTATTCTACTTGCAGGCGCTTTACATTGAGATACAATATTTTCAAAATAACTACCTTTATAAATTTCAGTTGGCACATTATATAAATGTTCTTCTTTTCTTTTTAATCTTTCTTTTATACTTGTTGTATGAGATAAAATTTCACTAGGTGTTGTTAAATTTATTTGTTCAAAATTATCATATACACTTTTTACCAAATCTTCATGGTTCATACATAACATTGGATTGGCAGACCTAACGTCAACAAACGTATCTGCTATTAAATCAGTTGACTTTCTTAACTGTGCTAAATTAATATTTAAATTTAAATTAGCTATTGTTGGTAGATTGTGTTTCGATAATTTCTCCATTGTGTTCTCTTTCTATTATAAAATTAGATTTAGGTTGCCAGTTGTAGTCACCTTGTAATCTAATACTATAAACATACTGTAACATTGTACCTGTTTTAAACAAAAACTTTGTTTCTAATTTTAAATTTTTGTACCACTCTCCATTTATAAATTTTTTAAATGCAGTATCAGTCATCTTTCTTTTTCTTTGATATAGATTATTTATTGCTCTATTTTTAATGTCATGTGTAATGTAAAGTATCTTAAATCCTTTTTCTCTTGCCCACTTTATCTGGTGTTCAGCCATAATTAATCCACAATGAGTATGTCTATATTCTTTTAAGATATGATAACGACAAACTCGCACTGCTACAGTTGGATCGTTTGTATAGTGTGAACTTTCAGCAGCTGATATTGATATTAACTTATCATCTTTAAAACACATCCACGTTTCTATATTAGGATTATCAGGATTATATTTTTTATAAGTTATACTATTATTGCCTTCATTAAAAGTTTGTAATCTAAATCTCTCAATTAAAGGCCAATACTTATTAGGATTTTCTGAATATCTTTTTACTATCATACATGAGCAATAAGTCTTCGACCACAAAATATTTCTGCCTCAACAATATATTGTTCTTTAAATTTATATTGTTGCATATTGTTTGTAATTGTTTTTAACTTTAATTTTTCTTCATAGTATTTTTGTGTGTGATACGGTTCTTGTATTACAGCATTTTTACATTGATAGTAATTCATTATATCAGTAAACATTTTATAATGATTTTCTTCATATAACAAAACACCACTAAAAATAATACAATCTACTTTGTAATCTACTGATTTTAGATTTGCCCAATCTCTTACTTCGTACTCAATGTTGTTTTCATTAATCCATCTTTTTTGAGCAAACTCTATAGGCTCTGGCGATGTATCAAAACCGTAGTAACGATAATCTTTATAATTTTTTTCACGTAAAAAATCATTGATAGGTCCATGTCTGCAACCAATATCAACAATACCTTTATAATTATTTTTTATAATTATTTCTGCTTGTTTTTCAAATATAGGTTTTGCTTCTAAAGTATCTAAGTATGACATATCTCTTAAACCATACTGTCTTTTCATAGGTATTTCACCAGTTTTAGTTGTGATATTAGGCCAAGGTATAGATTTGTTTAAAGTCACTTGCAATCCTCCATAATAGTCTATTGTTATCCATCACAGGTGTTCTACGGTGTAAACTTGTAAATTGATCCATTAATAACAAGTCACCCTCTTTAAAAATGTGATGATATTGATATTGTGATTTAAATATTTTAGGTTTTAATTTATTAATCATTTCTTCAGCGTCTATTTGTTTTTTACCTTCCCACGCTTTTGTTATAAAATGATACGGAAAATAAAAATATTCTAAGCCTGTATGGGGATGTTTATCAACTAGTTTACGAATACTTCCTTTGTTTTTACTCATAAATTCTAATTCGGGATCGTCATCCTCTAAATTGTATATTGTATTGTTTTTAAATTTTAATCTTATTGTAATTGATCTCCAATAATTCTTTTCATCATCTGACATATCATAAAATGGTTGTTGAGTGTTACAGACACTTAAAGTTGTATTAATATCTTCTTTTACACAATACAAGGCAATTAAAATTTTGTCTATCAAATGCCTAGAATTTCCATTTGAATGCCAACCTAATTCTGTATCTCCAAACATACCTATTTTTTTACCATCAACTTTTTTACCTGTAACTAAAAAGATTTCTGGATAATCTTTTGGATTCATAAACAAGTTAGGAGCCTCACACTCACCAAATCTTTTCATTGTATCAATATATTCTTTTTCATTTAATTGTTGATTATAGAATACAGCTACACCTTGTTGATGTACATTTTTTGCAACATCAAGTAATTCTTCATTAATCATATCTTTTATTTGTTTATCTATTTTTTTAGGGTATATCATAATATATTTTCTACCATTTCTTTAAAATCTTTATAGTCTAATATCTTAGGTATGTTATTCCATCTTGTTACCCAAGCACATCTAGGTGCTTCTGTAATAACTACTCTATGCATAATATCAGTTCTAATTAACACTGGTCTATTTTCTAAAACTATTTCACCTATTTTTCTATCACTTAAAAACTTTTCAAACTCGGGTGTGTATTGACCCATTTCTTTTTGTGCTTTAAACTCATGGTAGTATGCATGACCATGTGCGTTTTTTTCAGGCAAATAAACTTCTTCATCTTTTGTTTCAAAATAATCAATACGAGATTTACCAAACACAGGTATAACAATGTTATAACCATTAGGGTGTTCAGTATCTAAATCTATATCTGTATGAGCAAATACATCTTTTTCTGTACTATCAGCTGTATTGAAACCTGTTGAACGAAATTGATAATGTGGATGTACTTTTCTATGTTTAGATAATATAGGATTAAATACTTGTTCATATCCCGTAGGTTTACCTGTTTTATTATCTTCAAGTGAATAACTTACAAATGGTGTTTTACCAAATGTATTGTTAACATTACTTTTAACTTTATTGTACAAAGACAAAAGTAATTCTGTATCAGTTGCTACGTTTATGTATTCAGCTACACCTTGTATCATAGTTTATATAAAACACCATCTATAAATGGGTCCTCAAATTCTTTTGTTATACTTCCATTTTCAACTAACAAAGCATATCGTTCACTTCTTACACCAAAACTGTCTCCCCAATCAACATCTTTTTTAAGATGTTTTGTAAACACTGCCAATGGATCAGATACACTATCTATTTCAGAATGACCATGTTGTTTATTCCAAACATCCATGACATATGCGTCATTAACACTTACAAATATTACTTTATCTACACCAAATAATTTTAACTTATCTAATTTTTCTGCAAACCCTGGAAGATGTTTATTTGTACAAGTGTTTGTAAATGCACCAGGAATACCACATAATATAATTTTTAATTTATCGTCTATTTCATAGGGTACAATTTTTTTATCTTTTAAAATGTAAAGACCTTTACTACTTATTTTTTCCATTTACTATCCCATTCATTATATTTTTTCTGCCAATCACTTACTTGATCTAGCATGTTTTTGTTAATTATTTCTTTACTCTCACTTTCGACAAACTTGTAATTATCTGGTACTAACTTTTCCCAACAATCATGTTTTACAAACATTTTTTTTACGTTACCACCTAACTTTTCTAACAACTCTTTTGTCATATCAAAATGTCTATCGCCAGCACCTTTTTTAACAGGTGTAAATGATATAACATATATTTCTTTATTTGATATTGAATACTGTTGACCTAAATCTGCATTATAATATGCCTTTACAACTAACCAGTCCATAAGATTTTTAAAACCTACACAATAATGACCAGTGTATTCAGGTATAGAAAAAACTAATTTATCACTTTTACTTAATATATTGTCTATAGCTTCTACCTCTTTAGGAATAATACCGTCTGGTCTATTTGAATTGCAAATAGGTAAATCCAATTTAATGATGTTTGAAAATTTGATGTAGTGGTCCATTAATAATAGACCTCTATAACTCATAGAGCTTTCACTATAACTAAAAGATACTGCTGTCGTATTCATAATTTAAAAATCAATATAATATATATTACTTAAATAACTTCTCTGCTAACCAACCACCTGTATCGTATTTGTGTAATCGTATTCTTTTAAAATTGTCATGGTGATTTCTATGATATCCTTCACCTGCAATAAAAAAGTTTAACCATGGTACATTTGCACCACCTGGAGTTCTATGACCTACTGTATTTAATAAACCAAATCCTATTTTAGCAAATACAAATGGTACAACACAAAATGCTATCCAAAAGTACGGACTAATTAAAAAACTAATTATATTTACTGAAATTAAAATATGTAACCAGTATTTGTGGCAAAAAACTAGTCTAGGATTTTTATACAAATCTCTAGCATATTTACTTGGTATATTTTTTATATCCCATGTTGTAAATAATACTTTCCAAAAACCTACATACTTAGATGCATGAGGGTCTTCTGGACCATCTGAATGTTTGTGATGAATACGATGGCTTGCAATCCAACCAATGGGTGTTCTTATACATGCAATCATCAGCATTGAAAGACCTAACACTTCAAACCATACAGGAACTTTAAACTGATTGTGACAATAATGTCTATGTAATAAAATACTAGCACCTAAGTGTGAAATTATTTCGGACCAAATGACACCTATAAAAATAGCAAATAACCAATCCATTATATTCTATTGACCCTCTAAACTATAAGATACTGAATTTTCAGAACAAAAGTTTTCTAAATTTTGACCGTTTTGTGTATTAACTGGTTCATTTATAAATTCCTGATAGGCAGCTTGATCTACAAAGACTGTTGTCCAAGTTTCTACTAAACCATCAACAGTTTTAACAGGTTTTTGTGTTATTTTACCTTGGTCAAAATAACTATCAATCAAAGCTAATATGTCATTGTTCCAAAAGTTAATTTCAACACCTTCGTTTGGTTTTTGATAAACGTTTCTAAATGTATAACTCATAATACTATTTATATAACCCCTACTATATGTATTCTATCCAGCATGGAGGCGTTTAATGCTGTGTGATTTTTTGTTGTATCAACTACATGATAATTACCATCTGCAGGATAATGAAAAATTTGTTTATCTATAATTATAAAACAACTTTCATTTGTTTCAATAGGTATGTGTATTCTTTTTGATAAATCTTTATGATAAGTATAACATGTTTTAGGTTTTAAATTCATTACTCTGGTACGATACATTTTTAAATCTGATAAAATACTGTTAATATAAGGCAGATCAAAAATAAATGTGCTAAAATCTGTTTCTTTATATCCCATTTCATATTTTTCATTCCATTTACCCACACCCCAAAATGGATCTAAATTATCTTTGGTACCTTGAAGACAAATTTGTTCATCAAACTTAGGTAATAGCTTTAGTTCACTTTTTATTTTTTCTATATCTAAGGACATACAGTTATCTCTTTGACTCTATGTGGTTGATTTAACACCCAATCTATAATTGAAATACAATAATCAATAGACATTTTTTTACTGTCTATATTAGCACTTCTTGGTGAGTCAAAATAACCAAAGTTAATTATACAAGTGTCAACACCTTCATAATAAAGTTGTTCATTTACATCTCTTAGTGTTTTCTTTTCAATACCATATCTATACATTTCTTTGTGACCTTTTATCCAATCACTTCCTGCAGACCCTATATTGATTATTTTTTTATGAAGTTTTGCAGCCTTATAAAGCAATTCTACTTGTTGAAAACCATCATGCTTACAATTAATGAATATATCACAATTATTTAAGTCATCAACTGTATCATATTTTTCATTTAATACTTTACCAAGGCCTCTACGAGTACCAGTAATATAGAATTTCATATACTTATTTAGACGATAAATATTGACAAATTTATCAAAATGTGTTATAATATATATATGAAAATTGTAAATATAGTGTGTACAAGTAAGCCTGGTGATGGTCTCTTTCATTATAGTTATGAACACTGTTGCTATCTTAACTCAATTGGCATTAAAAGTCAACTAGTAATTTTGACACATCACAAATTTAGTCAACAAGACTATATTAATGCTATTAATGAATGTTATATAAAATACGAAAATGTGGTATTTAACTTTTATACACCTTCATCAAACGATATAACATTAATACTAGGAAGAAGTATGTTGACACTAGCATACTTGAACAAAAGCTCATACACAAATGATCAATTACTTACTTTACATTTGTTGTTTAGTGGTAACCTCATATCTGTATATTCAGAAAATCATCCTAAAGAATATTCAAACGCCGTAGATTATTTTAAACCAAAAAAGATATACGACTTATGCGATTATGATGTTTATCCTAATGGCATAGGAGAACAATTTGAAAAAATAATAAACTTTAGTATTTACAAACCAGTTAAATCAGATATACAATTTAAGTATCTGTTTTTAGGTACAAATGAAATATACTATAGAGAAATAGAAAAACACATAGACAAATATCCAAATCACGGTATTGTAACTTACAATGAAAAGTGGATTAATCCTAAGTTAAATAATCTATTCGTACCTATTAAAAATATATTAGGAAAATTTGAAACATATGTTTATACAAAACCTAATTTTGACCCAGCACCTAGATTATTTGTAGAGTTTAAATGGTTAGGTAAAAAAGTAGATTATTTAAGAGATAAAAGTATGAAAGACGGTGGTATGGTTTATTGGAACAGACCTGTGCCTACGAAACAGATTTATAAAGACAATATAAATATTTTAGTTGATTTAATTAAAAGAATATGAAAAAAATATTATTAGTTAGTGGTGATAGTTTTAGTGACAAAAACTTCTCTACAATGATTCATCCAGAATTAGACACATCTTGGCCTAAATGGCCTGAACTCTTAGCCGACAAGTTAAATATGGAATGTATTAACATAGCAAAATCTGGTGCAGGTAATGATTATATCTATGAAGCATTAGTTGATACTTTACAAAACATTGACAAAGAACAAATAGGATTAGTAATAGCAGCTTGGTCTCAATGTCAAAGAAGAAGTTGGCAAGAATCAAAAAATCTATATTGGAAAAACAGTAGAGTGGATACAAAGGGTGATGTATTCTATTGGACAAAAAGAACTATGAGATATTGGTATAGTTTTCAAGTATTATGTGAAAGATATAATTTACCGTATAAACAATTTCAAATGATTTCACCTTTTCAAGGATGGTTAAACGGTTTACATCAAAACGACCATGAGGTATATAAAAATAAATTAAATCCAGATCCTAATTTTATAGAAAGACATATTTATCCAGGTGATAAAAATAAAGATGAAAAAATCTTAACAAACATGGTATTTAACTATGAAGATCATATTAATACTAAAAACTTTATAGGTTGGCCAATATTTTTTAAATTTGGAGGTTTTCACGTTGAGTATAAAGTATTAAGAGATGCAAACCATCAACCGTTAGATGGCATGGTAATATCTAAACATGATGCTCATCCTACAGCAAAAGGTCAAAAAGCAATAACGGAGTTTATACATGACAGGTTGGAATAGAGAATATTTAAAACATAAAGACGAATACCTAGAACTTTTTGATAAGTCAATGCAAAAAGAACAAGAAGGTAACGTTGAGTTTTTAGAAGATAAACTTAAATTGTTCACAGGTAGAAAATATGTTGTAGCCTGTAGTAATGGAACAGACGCATTACACTTTGCTTTAAGAAGTTTAGATATAAAAGAAGGCGATGAGGTATTGACAACTAATTTTTCTTGGATTTCTACTGCGTCTTGTATATCTATGGTCGGTGCAACACCTGTATTTTGTGAAATTGACATATCGTCATATCATATGTCATTAGATAGTATTAAACGTATGTATTCGGATAAAGTCAAAGCAATAGTTTATCCACATCTATTTGGTAATATGTCAGATACAAAAGAGATAATAGATTTTTGTAAAGAAAAAAATATTACATTTATAGAAGACGCAGCTCAGTCGTTAGGCGCAAGTCTTAATGGTGTCAAAGCAGGATCAATAGGTGATATATCAACGTTAAGTTTTAACGCAAACAAAGTTGTTGCTGGGATTGCAGGAGGCGGCGCTATACTTACAGATGATAAAGATAAAGCAGAGATATTTAAAAAATTAAGAAGACACGGCAATAATGAAATATTAGGTTATAACTCTAAAATGTTGTTAATGAACGCTGAGTTTATAAACTTTAGATTAAACAAAATGAAAGAATGGCAATCTAAAAGACAAGAAATAGCAAAACAATATGATGAACAATTAAAAGATTATGTTACTATACAACCCACAACAAACGGCCTTGATCATAACTATCACAAATATGTTATTAGATTACAAAACAAAGAAGATAGAGATGAATTAAAAAATATTCTAAACGCAAAAATACATTATGATAAACCATTATCAGAAAATATTATGTATAAAAACATTGAATATAGAAAAGATAAAACTTATGGTAGTAAAATAGTTTGCGACACAATACTAACTTTACCTATTCATCCATATATGACACAATCAGAAATAGATAAAATAATTAATGTAATTATTATTACCTTAGAACACAAAAATAATAAATTTGTAAACAATATGAAAAGAGTATTAGGTGAAGATTTATTTGATAAAAATTTAATTAATGAAACAACTGAGGATATCTATGATTATATTATAGAAAAGTCTTATCAGTTGCCAGATTATATTGAAGATGTAAGTTTTAACAACAAACAAAAGTTAAAGATAGCCTTTAATAAATTTTACAATAAAATAAAATGAATTTTGCAAATATAAGACTCAATATAGAAAATAGTCCTAGATGTACATTAGAATGTCCTCTTTGTAAAAGAGTTACATACTTTGATTTAAACAATACCAAAATAGTTCCTGGTATTGATTTGTCCCTAAAAGATTTTAAAAAATGTTTAGATTTCTTTAAAGGTGGAATTACATTTGGTGGTCAATTGTCTGATCCTATATTTAATAAGGATCTAATAGAAATGTTAAAGATGTGTAAAAAAAACGAAGTTGATACAAGAATTTTAACAGCAGCTTCAGGTAGAAAAGAAGATTGGTACAAAAAGGCTTTCTCAGCAAACCCAAATGCTAGTTGGACATTTGGTATAGATGGTCCTCCACATTTAAGTCATAAGTATAGAAAAAATCAGAATGGTGAATTTCTATTTGAAATGATGATAATGGCAAAAGAAATGGGACTAAAAGTGTATTGGCAATATATTGTTTTTGATTATAACGAAAAGTATTTAAAAGATTGTAAAAAATATTCAAAACTCTTAAAAATAGATATGATTGTATTATATTCACAGAGAAGTAAAAAAAGTAAAGGTGATTTTACGTATGAATGACAAACTTAAAAAATATAAATCTGAACTTACTTTTCCCGATAAGAATAAAAATGAACTAAAGCCTAAATGTATTTTTGAAAACCAAGAACTTACCTTATCAAGTATGGGATATTTTACACCTTGTTGCTGGGTTGATGATGAATTATATAGAAATCAACCTTGGGTAAAAAGTTTATTTAAAGAACATTTAAAATTACAAAACAATGAAAAAGTAGAAGATATTTTTAAAAGTAAAGAATGGACAGATTTTTATAATATGTTAAGAAATAATCCCAAAGATGCTCCACCTGTATGTTATAAATTTTGTAGTAAAGGTGTGTTAACATATAAAAAAACAAAAGAAGAAGAAATAAATCAATACAATAAAATTGAAACAATAATAAGACATTAATGAAAACACTAGAAGAAATACAACAGGATTATTTAGCAATAGACTTTTTCTTATCAATGTCATGTAATAAGAATTGTCATTATTGTACCAGTTACACATTAGAAATGCGTAATCTTACGGTTGATATTCAATTTTTAAAACAAACATTACATTATTTAAGAAATTATAAAATTAGAATATGTCTATTAGGTGGTGAACCTGGCCTTATTAAAAACTTAGATGAGGTAATAAATGAAATAAAAAAATATCCTAACTTTGTATGTTCAGTATTATCTAACTCATTTGTTCGTAAAAGATATCCACATATACTTGAAGATAAAGATATACTTTATGTTGAACATAATATACTAGATTGGTATGAAAATGAAGTAACAAAATTAGGTAACTTTGATTACATACCTGAAAATGATTTTAACAATTATAATGTTGTTGTAAGAACACCTAACTTCTACAAGTATAGAGAAAATCATTTAGATGTAATTAAAAAACTAGACCACAAGAATACAATGTGGAAAGCATTTAATGGTAGATCAAAAGAGTTTACAGATGTGATACAAGCAGCTGAAATAGATAGAAAAATGTGTGCGGCCTTTCCTATGGTACCAGTCATTGATTTTGAAAAAAAACATATTGTACATTGTAGTAAAAAGTTTGCTAACAATACTGAACTATCTAAAACATTTGATCTAACACAAGAAAATATTGACAAGATGATGAACTTTAAATTATTTAAATACGAAAACTACTGTAAAACTTGTACCGAATGGGTACAACCAAAAGGACATTTTCCTATGAGGAAATATGCAAAGGTATTAAATGACTAAAATATATTCTGTAGCACTCAACTTACACGACCATAACACCTATGATGGTATATTTCATAATCAAAGAGAAAGATTTACAAGATTTAAACATAATTTACCTTATCACACTGAGGCTTATGCTCATCAATCAGATATTTTAAATCCTGCAGACTATCGTTTAAATGAGGAGTTTGTAAAAGAATATTTTAAAAAAAAAGATGATGTATTAGCATTTACATACACCTATGGTGGTGTCAGAATGTGTAAAGATATGTTACCGCAAGATGTATTCAAATATGAACCAAAAAAACTTTGGGATTATTATTACAAAGATGGATTATATTTTATAGATCATCATCAATCTCATGCCACTTATGCCTTTATCAATTCAGGTTTTGAACAATCAGATATACTAGCAATTGACGGCATAGGATCAAAATATAGATGTGTCTTTTTTGATAAAGACCAAAATTTGATAGACTTGTCTGATAAATTACCTATTGGTTGGTTATGGAATCATATGTCTAACTTAACTGGTTTTGGAACTTTAGGTGCAAGTAAATTAATGGGTAAAGTTGGATATGGCCAGTTTAGTCAATATTATTATAATGTGTTTGAAATCATACTTAATGGACCTATTACTGAAAAGAAACAAAAACATTTTAAAGAGATAGACTCATCAAATATAGATGATCTAGCATTTACACTACAAAAATTTACAATAGATAAAATAAAAGAACACGTATATCCATTAAAATCTTGTGATAACTTGTGTATTGCAGGAGGTGTTGCATATAATGGTTATATGAACGAAGAATTTACTAATCACTATGAAAATGTATTTGTACCACCTGCTGTGGGTGATGAAGGACAGGCAATAGGTACATATCAACACGCTGACTATATATTAAATAATAATATACACAAATCAGAAACATTTGCTGGTAAAGAATATGAATATAATGAAGGTGAACAAGTGAATTATAAAGAAGTTGCTCAGGCAATCGCTGATGGTAAAATAGTTGGTTGGTTTCAAGGCAAATCAGAAAGTGGTAATCGTGCATTAGGCAATAGAAGTATATTGGCTGATCCTCGTAATCCTAACATCAAAGATATTATTAATCATACTATAAAAATGAGAGAAGATTTTAGACCATTTGCACCTGCTGTATTAGAAGAACACTATAAAGAATACTTTGATACAAGATTGCCTAGTCCTTATATGAGTAGAATATGTAAAGTTAAAAGTGATAAAGTACCAGGCATAACACATAAAGATAACACCGCAAGAATACAAACTGTGAATAAAAACTTTAATGAAAAATTTTACAATATTATAAATGAATTTTATAAAATTACAGGTATACCTATGTTATTAAACACAAGTTTTAATTGCCAAGAGCCTATTGTAGAAACACCTGAACAAGCTATTAGAACATTCAAACGAACAGCATTAGACATT
>Ga0255751_10001804_pt1 | contig 20216 bp, 19 predicted proteins | sample 071ome_20_FD_179951 | JGI IMG/M metagenome (GOLD analysis project Ga0255751, IMG submission 179951) | Coastal salt marsh microbial communities from the Groves Creek Marsh, Skidaway Island, Georgia - 071412BT metaG (version 2) | ecosystem: Environmental > Aquatic > Marine > Intertidal zone >...
CATTATCAATAAAATCTTTATCATAAGTTTGTTCTCCATAATACGGTCGAGTGTAACTTAAGTCGGCTTGTATAAAATTTGACTGTGGAGTAATTAAGCACATAATTACTGGCTTTTTTTCAAATACAGGTGGGGCAACTTCAGCTTCCTGTTCACATGAAGCAAAGCTTAACACACTTAAAATTATAATTAATTGTTGTATAATATTTTTAGGCTTCATTTTACTTAAATTTAAAGGTGTAACTAACAGATGGAATTAATGGGAATAGAGCAACTTTTGATAATCCTACATATTCTTTATTGGTATTTAAATCGTATTTATAAGTACCATAATAAAAAAATGGATTGGCCCGATTATATGCATTGTAAACACTAATCTCCCAGATGGCTGTGCCCTTCTCCTTTTCTTTGTGGAATTGAACCCCCAAATCTAATCGATGATATGATTCCATTCTGAAATCATTTCTGCTACCGTAATCAATGTAAGCACCCGAAAATTGACCTTGAAGAGTTGGATCCCAAACTATTGGAAAAGAACTTAATTGATGAGAACTTCCATCAATGTAGCCTTGAGCAATAGTTACTGCATTACCTGTTCCATATACCCAAGTTCCGGAAAATGTTAGTGATTTAGAGAATTTATAAATACCTACCAATGATATATCATGCCTACGATCATATTTAGCAGAAAATACTTTTCCTCGATTTAGTTCGGGAAATTTTAATTGCGTCCAACTTAAGGTATAACCAGCCCAACCGGTAAACTTACCAACCTTCTTTTGTACAAATAATTCCGTACCATAACTCCATCCTTGACCAGCGGTAACTTGATTTTCCCAAGTTCTATTTCCGGTTGATGCCTGAGGATCAAATAGATCATCTTGCAATAAGAATGATGCTCCATCCTTATATTGAATCATATTCTTCATATCCTTGTAATATCCCTCTAGTGAAATACTATATCCTCCCTTCATATCCTTTGCAACACCTACAGCAACTTGTTCACTTCTCATCGGTGCTATATTTTCAGTTGCGGGAATCCATAAATCCGTAGGCAAAGAAATACCAGCATTGCTTAACAAGTGAATGTACTGATTCATGCGTGCGTAAGAAACTTTAAAAGCTAAATCCTTGGAATAATTATAAGAGCTACTAAATCTAGGCTCCGGATTTAAATATTGTTTAGTTCCAACCGCATAATGACTAACTCTAAATCCTGGAGCAAATGTAAATTTTTTCCATTTCCATTCGTCTTCAATATAGGCCCCACTTTCGTAAGTATTAATTGTTTGAATGGCACGATCTAAATTAAAATCTTTACCTAACTCTATAACCAAAGCACCGGGTCTAAACTGGTGCCAAATACTAGAAACTCCATAACGAATGAGATGATTTCTATGAGGACGCCAATCAAAATCATATTTAAAGCCATAATCATCGATTACGCTCTGATAATTTAATAAAAACGTATCGGAATTTGAATAACTCTCCATGCCTATATTCAGATTATAATGGCTATAAATGAGTGATAAGTTTGAGAATAGTTTTGGATTAAACAAATGATTCCATCTTGCAGATATGGTGCGATTACCCCAACCAAAATCAGTTTCTAATCGGCTCGTTTCCCCCGCAAATTTCTCACGTATGATGGTATAAAAATTATCCTTTCCAAAATAACCGCTCAGGAAGAACTTATCTTGATCTGATAATTCATAATTAGCTTTAGCATTAAAATCATAAAAATAATATCCGAGGTTACTTCCGTCACTAGCCATGTAAATTAAAGGCTGTGCTAGAATATCTAGGTATGTACGTCTACCTGATACCATGAAGGAACTCTTACCTTTTTTAATCGGGCCTTCGAGAGTAAATCTTGAACTTAACAAACCGATACCTAATTCTCCGGTCATATGATCTTTGTTTCCTTCTTTCATAGAGAGATCTACTACGCTAGAAAGACGACCCCCATAACGCGCTGGGAAACCTCCTTTTGTTAATTCAACAGATTTCAAGGCATCACCATTAAATACTGAGAAGAATCCAAACAAATGTGAAGCATTATAAACAATGGCTTCATCTAAAAGCAATAAATTTTGATCGGGTCCACCCCCTCTAACGTAAAGTCCACTTTGACCTTCACTTGCTGTTTGCACGCCCGGCATGAGTTGAATCACTTTTAAAACGTCTTTCTCACCAAGAAAAGCAGGTATCTCTTTAATTTGATTCACAGGAAGATCTATTTTTGACATTTCAACCTTATCAGCTATAGTATTTTTCTTGGAAATAATTTCAACTTGCTCGATTTGTTCAACTTCAGTAGGTTGAAGTTCGACTTTAATCATTGTATCGCTTTGAGTATTCCATTTGAAAGTTTGTGAGATAAAGCCATTTAATGATACATAAACATCTGAAATACCGTCTTCACTATCTATCGTTAGAGAGTAAAAACCATACCTATTAGTTTGGGTTGAAATGTTTTGAGGTTGAACAGAAATATTAGCACCCGCGTAAGTTTCGCCACTAGAGGCATCTTTTAAAAAACCAGAAAGAGTAACAGTTTGGGCACATAAAGACCGACTAAAGGAAATAGCCAATATTCCAACAATAATGTGGATTCCGATTTTGGATTTCATAATTAAGTGGTAATCTATTAACGAAAATACATCTAGTATTTTGAAAACTAAATGGCAACAGGAGCTTTTATTCCTGGATGAGGATTATACCCTTGTACCTCAAAATCATCAAATACAAAATCAAATAGACCAGTTTTATTTTTGTTAATAATCATTTTAGGATAAGGTCTTGCTTCACGAGAGAGCTGTAATTTCACTTGATCCATGTGGTTAGAATAAATATGAGCATCGCCAAATGTATGAACAAAGTCTCCTAAACCCAATCCTGTTACTTGTGCAATCATCATTGTAAGCAAGGCATAACTCGCTATATTAAATGGCACCCCTAGAAATAAATCGGCACTTCTTTGATAGAGTTGACAACTTAATTTTCCGTTAGCCACATAAAATTGGAACATGGTATGACAAGGCATTAGTGCCATCTTATCAATTTCACCTACATTCCAAGCATTTACCAAAATCCTTCTAGAATCTGGATTATTTTGAATTAACGCAAGTGCTTCTTTTATTTGATCTATAGTACGACCATCTTTTGCCTCCCAAGATCTCCATTGTTTGCCATAAACAGGACCGAGTTCTCCATTTTCGTCGGCCCATTCATCCCAAATACTCACTCCATTTTGTTTGAGGTAATCAATATTTGTTTCACCCTTTAAAAACCACAACAATTCGTGTATGATACTTTTAAGGTGCACTTTTTTCGTTGTAATCAAAGGAAAACCTTCATTCAAATCAAACCTCAACTGCCCTCCAAAAACACTTATTGTGCCTGTTCCCGTGCGATCGGACTTAAATGTTCCGTTTTCTAAAACATGCTTTAGAAAGGTTTCGTATTGATTGTACATAATAGAAGGTTTTTTAATTGATGTTTAATTTAAGACAAATTTACTATTAACAAGGTAAGAAATACACATTAAAAAGTTATAAAATACCTATTTTTGCCAATTCAATTCAAACAAGACTATGGCAGAACTAATTACGATGCCCAAAATGAGCGATACAATGACCGAAGGTGTCATTGTAAAATGGAACGCAAAAAAGGGCGATACGGTAAAGAGTGGAGATATCTTAGCTGAGGTAGAAACTGACAAAGCCACCATGGACATGGAGGTATATTCAAAAGGTGTAGTATTAGAGCTTTTAGCAAAAGAAGGCGATGCTGTTGCCATTGATGCACCGATTGCTGTTATCGGTAAAGAAGGCGAAGATTATCAAGATTTGCTTAGTCAAGCGGGATCTTCTCCTCAAGCCGAAGTTGAAGATAAAACGCCAGCCGAGACATCAGAACCAAAAACAGAAGTTACCACTGCCGTGAGTACTCCTACTCCAACTCCGGTAATTTCATCTCATGACTCGAGAATAAAAGCGAGTCCTCTAGCAAAGAAAATAGCAGAAGAAAAAGGAATTTCACTAGATTCAATACAGGGAACTGGCGAAAATGGTAGGATAGTGAAGCGTGACCTAGAAAATATTTCACAAGACTCTACATCTTCAATTCCTACACAATCTGCTGTATTGGGTGAAGAGAGCTTTACAGAAGTCCCTGTTTCTCAGATGAGAAAAACGATTGCTGCCAGATTAAGTGAGTCTAAATTTAATGCTCCTCACTTCTATCTGAATATAGAAGTTAATATGGACAATGCGGTTGCAGCTCGTGCCCAAATGAACGAAATCAGCGATGTTAAAATATCAGTTAATGATATCGTAATCAAGGCAGTTGCTGCTTCATTACGTAAAAATCCAAAAATTAATAGTAGCTGGCTAGGTACTAAAATTAGATACAACAATCACATCCACATTGGCGTTGCGATGGCAGTTGATGAAGGTTTATTAGTTCCTGTGGTAAGATTTGCAGACCAAAAACCATTAAGTGCAATCAGTTCTGAGGTTAAAGCTTATGGGGCTAAAGCAAAGGATAAAAAACTCACTCCTGAAGACTGGACGGGCAACACATTTACCATTTCAAATCTTGGAATGTTCGGAATTGAAGATTTTACTGCTATTGTAAATCCACCTGATGCTTGTATTTTGGCGGTAGGTACCGTAAAAGATTCTGTTGGGGTCGTAAATGGCGAGATTAAGCCAGTAAAAACAATGAAAGTAACACTTAGTTGTGACCACCGAGTAGTTGACGGAGCAACAGGTGCACAGTTCTTACAAACCTTAAAACAATTCCTAGAGGAACCTGTTAAATTACTAGTTTAAAGAGAAGATAATAACGAAGAGGCTACCCTTCGAGGTAGCCTTTTTTTTGAGATGATAATTAAGTTCAATAAAATTCAAGATCTCGGAGATGCCCGTTATGCAGCATCGTGTATGGCTGAATACATCGGTTTCTCTATGCTCGGAGAAGAAGCCCTCCCAGTAGGTAGCATTCAAGAAATCATAGGATGGTGTGCGGGACCAAAGGTAATATTGGAAGTTTCCGACTCTGAAATTAACACTATTGATTCTTGGGTAAATACCTTACCAATTGATGGAATTGAATGCAGTAAAGAACGACTAGAAGAATTAAGAAATCAATTCCCAGATATTCAACTTTGGATAATCAAAGAAAATGATGATTCTCGGACATTAGTAAATAATAATTCTACAAAACTCGTTGCAATTAGGCCATCAATTGAAAGTGCCAGAAATATGAACATCTCCGCAATTCAAGGAATTAGTATAGATTGTGTGAGAGAAGTGGAAACCGGCAGAAAGGATTACAGTGATTGGAACGATTTCTTTGAAGAACTTGAAATATTTTAAATTTAGATTATGAAAAATTTATTGATATTGGCAGTAATAGCCATTGGATTTACAACAAGCTGTGGAAACCCCGAGGCAGCACAAGACGAAGAAGTTATTGCAACTCAAGATTCCACAGACAATGCTAACATTGAGGCACAGTTTGATGCACTTGAGAACGATTCAACAACAGAGAATACAACTAAATAAAAAATGAGAATAGCGGTTATAGGTGCGACTGGACTAGTTGGCACAAAGATGCTAGAAGTTTTAAAAGAAAGAAACTTTCCAGTAACAGAATTAATTCCTGTTGCTTCTGAAAAAAGTGTTGGAAAATTTATTGATTGGAAAGATCAAAAGATTCCGGTTGTTGGTTTAGATGAAGCTGTATCATTGAATCCTCAAATTGCCTTGTTTTCAGCAGGAGGCGCCACTAGTAAAGAATGGGCACCAAAATTCGCCCAAAAAGGCACTTATGTAATTGATAATTCGAGCGCCTGGAGAATGGCGGAAAATGTCCCACTGATTGTTCCTGAGGTCAATTCCCACCATCTAACCGAAGAATCAAAAATCATTGCAAATCCAAATTGTTCTACCATACAGATGGTAGTGGCTTTGAATCCGTTAAATAAGGCATACGGGTTAAAACGAGTAGTTGTTTCTACATACCAATCAGTTACCGGAACGGGTCAGGCGGCAGTGCAACAGTTAATGGATGAGCGCAACAATATAGAGGGTAAAAAAGTATATCCCTATCCCATTGATTTGAATGTTCTTCCTCATATTGATGTATTTATGGATAATAAATACACCAAAGAAGAGATGAAAATGATTCTTGAAACGAAAAAAATTATGGATCTTCCAGAATTGAAAATTACTGCAACAACTGTAAGAATACCTACCCTGGGAGGTCATTCGGAAAGTATAAATTGCGAATTCAATTCAAGCTTCAATTTATCAGAAATCAAACCTTTATTATCCAAATCCAAAGGAATAATTGTTCAAGATAATCTTGATAATTTAGAGTATCCAATGCCACTAACAGCGCACAATAAAGATGAGGTTTTTGTCGGAAGAATTAGGCGTGATGAATCTATCGATAACGGACTAAATATGTGGGTTGTTTCAGATAATTTACGAAAAGGTGCTGCAACTAACGCTGTACAAATCGCGGAAATTTTAAAAGAAAAACCATGGTTTTAATAACCTTTTTGGAAATTTTTTGTTCTCTAAGGTATTGAGTCACGAGCAAAATAATAACGATAAACAATTAGAGGATAATCGCCCAGACTTTCTAAAGGATGCGGTTTACCAAGGGGATTTATACAAAGCTCCATACGCATTGTCTGTGAGTTCGCCAAAAATTGAACCTGTTGACAGGCGTATGCTAAAGGCAAATGCGCATGAGGCAATGCAACATCAAGCCGAACAGCAGATCAAAATGCTAAAAAAGCAAGCAGAATTATTAATCCAGCAGGCAAAATCAATTGAAGAACGTCTTGAAATTTCCCATTCAATCTATAAAGCAGAAATCAATTTTGAACCCGTGATAAATGGGGTTTATCATCTTTATCAAAAAATAGATGGAACCCAAACTTTAAGCATGGTAGCACCCTATGAATGGGGAAAAGAAATGCCTTTTGAATTATTTTTAAATACAGTAAGATTACTACCAGATAAAACTTGGGAAATATTAGCTTGATTTAACCTTTTGACTCAATTGCTTTACGAACACTTCCAAATGTAAATAGTAATTTCTTCGACTCTTCATAAGAAGTATTTAATTCATCTTGAATCATTCTCGCACCTCGATCTACCAATTTATCGTTAGACAACTGCATATCAATCATTTTGTTGCCTTTCACCTTTCCCAATTGAATCATTGAGCTAGTTGTAATCATATTTAATATCATCTTGGTAGCAGTGCCTGCTTTCATGCGTGTACTTCCAGTAACAAATTCGGGGCCAGTAATTACTTCAATTGGATAGTTTGAAGCTTTTGCAATTCTACTTTCAGTGTTACACACTATGCATCCGGTATTAATGTTCATAGTTAGGCATTTTTCCAATGCTGCAGCTACATAAGGTGTACTACCAGAAGCGGAAATACCAATAACCATGTCTTTGGAATTAATATTAAACCGTTCGAGATCTTTCCAACCTTGTTCTTCATCATCTTCTGCGTTTTCAACAGCTTTTCTAATTGCCGTATCTCCACCAGCAATGATACCAATAACTAAATCATGTGGTACTCCATAAGTAGGTGGGCATTCTGAAGCATCTAAAATCCCTAATCTACCAGAAGTACCTGCTCCCAAATAAAAAAGCCTACCACCTTGCTTAAATAATTGCACTAAACATTTGACTAATCTGCCAATTTTTGGTATCTCTAATTCGACCGCTTTTGAAACTCCTTGATCTTCTATATTAATAGCAGTAAGTATTTCATCAATACCCATTTTCTCAAGATCATTGTAATTAGAAGCAGATTCTGTTAATCTCATTTAACAAATATACCCTATTGAAGATTGGAGTTCCATAAAAATCCTCGATTTTTGCAATATGTCAATTAAAGACAATCTTCAAATAGAAATCAAAGAAAAGTGGTTGCAAGTAGTAAATTTTGTAGAAGAGCACTTTGATAAGAAGCCTGATTTAAACGCTGTTTTATTTTTAATAGGCATTAGAGAATTAGGTCAACTTTCGGAAAAAGCATTTACAAAAGAAGAAAAAACTCGTTTAATGCATATTGGAAATTGTCGTGTATTAAGTTATTCGGGGTATTACGAACAAAAGGGAATTAACATGAAAGGGTGGCCGGTTTGGGAATCGAAATTGCCTATTCCCAACTTAACTCTTCTAGAACAGGAAAATTTACTTCGTCAACACATCGTAGAATATTTCGATAGAGAAGGAATTATTGACTTTGAGTCAACACGATAGAATGTTGTAAATCTCGCGAAAAGTCAGTAATTTTGTATTACTTTTCCGAGTTAAAAAATTGGAAGGGGACAAGCGAACAGCAGTCCCCTTTTTTATTGGGATGAAAAAATTAGGAGAAAAATTAAGCGAGATAGTAGATGCTGAAGCAAATCAGTTCGGGTTGTTTTTGGTAAACTATACTATTAGCCCAACTGGGTTATATCGCTTTTATATGGACTCTGAAAATGTGTTGTCAATGAAGGAACTAACTGAATTCACAAGACATATCTCAGTAATTATTGATGAGGGCGATTTCGGTGAAAAGGCATTTACCTTTGAGATTTCTTCCCCAGGTGCCGACTCTCCACTTAAAGATTTCAGGCAGTTAGGGAAACACGTCGGACGTTCATTTAAGATAATTAAGAAGGAGGGAACTGAATTCAAGGGGCAGCTTGAAAAGTTAGACGATGAGACATTGCATATTTTAAACGAGGTAAAAGAAAAAGGTAAAAAGAAAATAAATATTGAACCAGTTGAAATAGACTGGAATCAAATTGAAGAAATAAAAATAATTTTAAGTTTTAAATAAAATGAAAGCCAACGCTCAAGACGACGGACTAAACCTTGTTGCAAGTTTTTCAGAATTCAAGGAATTCAAAAACATTGATCGTGCCACAATGATGCGCGTATTGGAGGATGTATTTAGAAACATCCTGAAAAAGAAATACGGGCAAGAAGCAAACTTTGACATTATCATCAACACTGAAACGGGTGATATTGAGATGTATCATTTGCGTTTAATTGTTGAGGAAGGTGAAGTTGAAGATGAAAATTTACACATTACAGTAGAAGATGCCCGAAAGTTTGAACCCGACTACCAAGTGGGTGAAGATTGTATCCTAGAAATACATTTGGAAGACTTTGGAAGACGTAATGTCCTTAATGCTCGCCAGGCATTAATGAGTAGAATTATTGAGTTAGAAAAAGATGAATTATTCCGTAAATATGGCGATAAACGTGGTGAAATTGTTACCGGGGAAGTCTACAATGTATGGAAGCGTGAAATAATGATTCTTGACGATGAAGGTAATGAACTTACTCTTCCTAAAGATCAAATGATCCCTCGTGATATTTACAAAAAGGGAGATACTCTACGAGCTGTTATTCACAGCGTAGACATGGAAAAAGGTTCTCCAAAAATCATTTTATCGAGAACTAGTCCTGAATTTTTAGAACGTCTGTTTGAACTTGAGGTTCCAGAAATTTTGGATGGATTGATCACCATTAAGAAAATTGTTCGTGAACCAGGGGAAAGAGCAAAAGTAGCAGTTGAAAGCTATGATGATCGCATTGATCCGGTAGGTGCCTGTGTAGGTGTCAAGGGTGCTCGTATTCATGGAATTGTTCGTGAATTGAGAAACGAGAATATCGACGTTATTAACTTTACAACTAATGATGCATTATTTATCCAGCGTGCTCTACAGCCAGCGAACATTGCAAAAATGGAGATTGAGGGAAGCACAGCAAATGTATTCCTCGAAAGCGATCAGGTTTCGTTAGCAATTGGACGTGGTGGACACAACATAAAATTAGCTAGTAAACTAACAGAATACCAAATTGAAGTATACCGTGTTAATGCAGAAGTTGAGGATGACGTTGATCTAGACGAATTCTTGGATGAAATTGATGAATGGATCATCGAGGAATTTAAGAAAATTGGTTTAGATACGGCGAAGGATGTTTTAAGGACTTCAGTAGAAGATTTAGTTCAAAGAACTGACCTTGAAGAAGAAACTATCCAGCAAATCCACAAAATTCTTAAAGAAGAATTTGAAGAGGAATAATCCCTGTGCACTAACCGAGGGTTCCCAATCCCTCAATGAGAACATTAAAAACTTTGGGAGTTAAGAAGTAGAAAGTTAAATTTGAATTGAATTATGGCGGAATACCGTTTAGCAAAAGTAGCAAGCGAATTAAATAGAAGCACTTCAGCAATTGCCGAATTTCTTAAAGAAAAAGGCTTTGAAATTGTGGTTCGTCCCACTACCAAAATAAGTGAGGATATGTATCAAGCATGCCTAAGAGAATTCTCTGCAGATAAAGCGGCAAAGGAAGAAGTTGAGAAGCTGAGAAATCAGCAGTCGCCAAGAGCAAATGTGGTTTCTGAGAACATAGCTCCGCCGGTAACTCAAGAAAATATAGATCAGTCCCCTGAACCTATCAAAAATAATGCTGTAAAACAGGAAGAAGAGGTAAAGCCAGAAGTAACGATAGAAGACAATCCAAAGGAACAAAAAAAGAATGAAGATTCCTCTCCTATCAAGGTATTGGGTAAGATTGATTTAGGTTCATCTAAAAAGAAGAAAAAAGCTGAAGAAGTAATAAACAAAGTAGAAAATACTGAAGAATCTCCTAAAGAAGAAAGCAAGTCTGAAACGAAATTAAAAGACGAATCAAACACTAAAATTGAAACTGAAAAAACCAAGAAAGCTACAGCCAATAATAAAACAGAACCCGTGGCTGCTGAAGAGGATTCAAATGAAAAAGTTGAAACTCGAAAAGAAAAACTTTCTGGTCCTAAAGTTTTAGGAAAAATTCAATTACCAACTCAAAAAACTGGAAATTCCGAACTTGCGAAAGAAGCACGTAAAGAAGTTCAAGAAATTCGTAAAAAACGTAAGCGTAAAGAAAAAGGCGTAGATGTAAAAGTTGCCGTTCAAGATACCATTGCCAAAGATAATAAACGAGAAAACAAAGGCGGGAATAATAACAAAGGGAAAGAAGTTAATCAATCAGATGTACGATCGAATGTCAGAAACACCATTAACAAAATGGGTGGTCGTGGAAGGCAAAATCGTTCAAAGAAAAAATACGAGGAACGAGGAGAAAGAAACAGAAGATTTGCTGAGGAACAAAAAAGGAAAGATGAAGAAAGCAAAATCCTAAAAGTAACAGAGTTCCTAACGGCTAATGAACTTGCATCAATGATGGATACACCCGTTACTTCTGTTATTTCGAAATGTTTGGAATTGGGAATGATGGTTTCTATCAACCAGCGATTAGATGCTGAAACCATTCAATTGGTTGCATCAGATTTTAATTTTGAAGTCTCATTTGTTGATGCGGAAGCTCAAATTGAAAACGAAGAAGCAGATATTGATGCACCAACAGATTTGTCAGAACGCGCTCCTATCGTAACTGTTATGGGACACGTTGACCACGGTAAAACATCATTACTCGACTACATTAGAAGTGAAAATGTAATTGCCGGTGAAGCTGGGGGAATTACACAACACATTGGTGCTTATGAAGTAACCCTAAAAGATGGAAAGAAAATAACCTTTTTAGACACACCTGGTCACGAAGCGTTTACCGCAATGCGTGCAAGAGGAGCTAAGGTAACGGATTTAGCAATTATTGTTATTGCTGCGGATGATAGCGTAATGCCACAAACACGAGAAGCAATTGCACATGCTCAGGCCGCAAATGTGCCTATGGTATTTGCTTTTAATAAAATGGATAGAGAAGGTGCTAATGCAGATAAGATTCGTGAAGAACTAGCATCAATGAATATACTAGTCGAGGACTGGGGAGGTAAATATCAGTGTCAAGAAATTAGTGCTAAAAAAGGTATGAATATCGATTTGTTGTTAGACAAAGTTTTATTAGAGTCAGAACTAATGGAATTAACAGCAAATCCCAATAGAGATGCAAAGGGTACAGTAATTGAAGCTACCCAAGAAAAAGGCAGGGGTATTGTGTGTACTTTATTAGTTCAAAATGGTACTTTACGCGTTGGCGATCACATGGTAGCAGGTGCCCAATACGCGAAAGTAAGAGCAATGTTTAATGAACGTGGCACACGGATTGAAGAAGCTCCACCTGCAACACCTGTTAAAATTTTAGGATTTTCAGAGGCACCAACTTCGGGAGATATATTCGCAGTTATGGCTGAAGATGAAGCCAAGGATTTATCAAATAAGCGTCAACAATTAGTCAGAGAACAAGGTATTCGAACTAAGCGTCATATTACTTTGGACGAAATAGGAAGACGTTTGGCGGTAGGTAACTTTAAAGAACTTAATGTTATTGTGAAAGCCGACGTAGATGGTTCAGTAGAAGCACTTACCGATGCATTAATGAAATTAACCACTGAAGAAATTGCAGTTAACGTGATTCACGGTGGTGTCGGACAAATTACCGAAAGTGACGTTCTTTTAGCTTCGGCTTCTGATGCAATTATTATTGGATTCCAAGTAAGACCTTCCGCCAAAGCTAAATTACTTGCAGAAAATGAGGAAATTGATATCCGAAATTATAGTGTAATTTACCAAGCTATTGAAGAAATCAAGCAAGCACTTGAAGGGATGCTCGATCCTGATCTTGTTGAGAAAGTAGTAGCCCAAATAGAAGTAAGAGAAACGTTTAAAATTTCTAAAGTGGGTACTATTGCGGGTTGTTATGTAACCGACGGTAAAGTAGAAAGAAATAACAAGGTTCGCTTAATTCGTGACGGTGTTGTAAGACATGACGGCAAGTTATCTTCATTGAAGAGATTTAAAGACGATGTTAAAGAGGTCAGCAAAGGATATGAATGTGGACTTCAACTAGAGCGTTACAACGATATTGAAGTAGGCGACTATTTAGAAGTTTACATTGAAGAAGAGGTAAAAAGAAAATTGTAAATTAATCCAACCTAAGAATAATTTTAACGACTTAGCAACGCATAGTTACTTATCATCGTCTAAATTTGGTATAGAAGTTGTAATCAGATAATAAAATTAAAAAGATATGAAGAAGATATTATTATTAGCAGCAGTTGCTTTTTCTGTAAGCACCGTTGCGTTTGCACAAACTAAAGAAGTTGTTGATGCGGTTGAACAAGCACCTGCTCCTATTGATTGGAAATTCCAGAACCATGATTTTAATACCGTAGTAATGGGACCTACAGCAGATGCTACATTTGAATTTACAAATAATACAGATGTTCCTGTAACCATCACAGAAGCAAAGCCTTCTTGCGGATGTACTACACCAGATTGGACTAAAACACCAATTCTACCGGGTGAAACTGGATGGGTAAAAGCTAGCTATGGCACAGATGGTCGTCCTGGTTACTTCAAAAAATCAATCAAAGTTGCTTTCGATAACGGTGAAAAGACAACCCTTTACATCAGTGGAACTGTTGTAACTGAGAAAAACGAAAAGGAATCAGACTTAAAGAAATAGTAAACCATGAAGTCATTGGTATTAATTCTAGGAACTTTTCTTTTTAGTACAGGGTTATTTGCTCAAGATACAAAGGATACTGCGATTTTAACTTTTGAAAAATCTGAACATAATTTCAGACAAGTGATCGAAGGTCAGATAGCAACCTACGAGTTTAAGTTTACCAATACGGGAACTTTACCTGTTGTGTTATCAAACGTTAAGGCAAGTTGTGGTTGCACAACCCCAAGATGGCCAAGAGAAGCAATTATGCCAGGTGAGAGCAATGTAATACGTGCTGAATATAACAGCAATGGTAGGCCAGGAACTTTTCATAAAAATATATTTGTGACAAGTGATGCTGGTAAACAAACACTCACTATCAAGGGTAATGTAGTTTCTGAACCGGAGAAACCGAAATCGCCTATTATCATTAATAACTAAAACATCAAATAGGGCCTCGAGGCCCTATTTTTATCTATACTGAAATGAAGCCTAGTTATGTTTTTGGGTTAAGCCTTCTTTTCTTAAGTACACCAATATTTGCACAGGTGGACATTCCTAATAATGGACCTTTAAGAATTGTCGGTCCTGAAAGTATAAAAATGGATGCTAATAATGGTGATGTAATTGAAGCAACTTATTTTATTAAAAATTGGAGCGACGATACAATTATCATTGACCAAATTGTACCTGAATGTATTTGTGTAACCCCAGAAGTAAATACAAAACAAGTACCACCAAATAGTATTGATAGTATCTTGCTTTACCTCAACACCAAACATGTTCCTCCTGGACCATATTTTAAAAGAACATTTGTTGACTACGGCCCCCATACATTTGAATTAATTCTACAAGGAAATATAAAGGTAATTCGACCAATATATAAAAAAGGTCAAAAACCGATTATTTATACCCCTGAAAATAGACCAGTCCAAAACACCAAAATCCCTTATGAAAATTATTAAATATTTCGTGATTGTTTCAGCGTTTTCAATTACAATTTCATCATGTTTAATTAAGAAACATGAGCAAGTTAAGGAAGAAATTATTAGTCAACAAGAAGCGCAATCAGCAAAAATTGAAAGTATAAAGGATTCAGTTTTAAATGCAAATACTTCTGCGCCTGTCTACAAAGAGCTTGGATGGAATGAAACACTTCATGACTTTGAAGATGTTCCAAGCGGCCCCCCAGCAAAGACTATATTCAAGTTTATTAATAACTCATCCATTCCAGTAAAAATCACCAATTTACAACCCGGTTGTAGTTGCACTACCACAGACTTTAGTAGAAATGAGATTCAACCTAACGATACAGGATTCATTGAAGCTTCATATAAGACTTCTAATACATTTGGATATTTCAAAAAGTATATCAGTGTTTACTTCAACAATGAAAAAGAGCGTCAAGTTCTTACAATAACGGGAAATGTTGATCCTATGAAGCACTAGTAGAGTGCTTTAACGAACCTATCTGAAAATCTACCCAGTTGGCCTCCTGTATGCAGGAAAACGGTATTTTTTTGATTAAATCTATCTTCACTTAAAAAGGCAAATAGTGCTTTTCCCACGTATACGGGATCTATAGGGAATGATATTTTTGATTCAATATTCTTAAAAAACTCTAGAAAAATTGAAGGTGTTTTTGCATAACCGCCCATATGATATCCATCTAAAAATTCAATTCCACCATGTGTACCCAAAAATTCAAGGGTTGCAGCTTTTTGCTCTTCCAAATTCTTAAGTACAAGCACAGCAACGACTACAGTATTCCAACCCCGATTAGTTAGAGCTTTCTTCAAACCACAAGCAGTGGTTGCAGTAGCGCTCGCATGTACAACAAATTCTGGCTCTATCTCCCATGAATTAATAAGCTCCTCAAACCCCAACATACCCGCAAATCCTCTCCCACCTTCAGGAATAACAAAATAACCCTTTTGTTTATAGCGTTCGTATAGTTCTTCCTTCGAGCGAAATTCTGACCTCGACACGAATTCAAGCTCCATACCTAACTTTCTACATTCTATTAAATAATGATTATCAAACTCCTCGTCTCCCCGAATTACTCCAATGCAATTGATACTATATTTATTACAAAATGCAGCGGTAGCAATTATATGGTTACTATAGGCACCACCAAATGTAACCCAGGTCATTTTCAATGCCCCTAATTCAAAGGCCTTTTGATACCAGCCCTTTAACTTCCGTAATTTATTTCCCGAAACTAATGGGTCAATTAAGTCATCTCTCTGAATTTTAAAACACACCTCCTTATTGTTAAATAAAATCTTCTGTTCTTGCAAAGGAGGATTGTCTATAAACACACATCAAAAATACTACAGTAACAAAACAATAGTTGTAGATTAATAAATATTCCTAAATTTGTAGAGCATTCGGGGTGCCTCAATAGAGAGCTGAGATTATACCCGCAACCGGATCAGGATAATGCCTGCGTCGGTAAATGTAAACTCCTCTAAAACGGGAATTCTCGAGTGCAGTAAAAGAGTTTTCCTATGAAAAAACCAGTTGCTATATTAATTATTCTGAGCCTTGTAGGCATTGTTTTAGGGCAAGACGATTCTCTAAAGGTCAAAATTAAAAAGTTAGATAAAGAGGTAATTATACCCTATCCACCTCATTTAAAAACGCTTGAACCTTATATTCCAATTGAAGAAGTAATTATTCGCTCCTTTGTTCCACGGGGATACAAAACAAATACGGCGAATTCTTATGTAGACAAAGAGGCGTTAGAAATTCAAAACATGGGGCAAGATTTACCAATGCTTTTACAAAATGAAACGAGTATTTTTAGTACTTCAGACGCCGGTAATGGTATTGGTTATACCGGAATAAGAGTGCGTGGTAGTGATGCATCTAGAACAAATATATCAATAAACGGAGTTCCAATAAATGATGCTGAAAGTCAAGGAGTATTTTGGGTTAATATGCCTGATCTTGTTAGTTCAACAGCTAGCGTATTTATTCAGAGAGGTGTGGGAAGTAGTGTCCACGGTTCAGGATCTTTTGGTGGAAGTGTACTGATTCAAACAGAATCAGTGAAGAGACAATCTGCTAGTTTAAGTTATTCTGTTGGATCTTTTGGTACTGAAAAGTTTACAGGTAAATTTAGTACAGGTTTTAGACCCATAAATGAAAGAACAAAATACGCCTTTGACCTGAGGTTATCCTCTATAAGGTCTGCTGGATTTATAGACAGAAGTTCATCTGACTTAAAAGGATACAAGGCATCAATAACATTGGATAATAGTAAGTGGCAACTTAAAGTCTTACAATTTGGAGGAAATGAAAAAACACAACAAGCCTGGTGGGGTATTCCAATTGAAAAATACCAGCTTATTGGAAAGGAAAAAAATGCAGAACTTCTTAGTAAATTAGATAACCACTATGCTCGAAATATTGGATATACATATCGTAATTACGGAGATAGTATAAATCTTTATAATTCAAATCCTAATACATATAACTATTACCGATATCCTAATGAAACTGATAATTACCAACAGCATCATACGCATCTTTATTTCTCAAAAAAATTAAATAACTCGATAAACTTTAATTCTACTGCTTATTATACTTATGGAGCTGGTTATTTTGAACAGTTCAGATATCAAGATGAACTAAGTTATTATGGTTTACCGGAAGTTAACACTAGTGATACAACTAGTTCAGACATTTCTGATATTATTAAGCAGAGATGGCTTCAAAACCATTTATTCGGAATTAATACCAATTTAATTTTTAATGCGAAGCCTACCACAAGAGTACATTGGGGAACTGGAATCAGCAGGTATCTAGGCCAACATTATGGGCTTGTAACCGGCACACTAAATCCAGATTATGATGATAAACAACTTCCAAAAGAATATTACAGATCGAGCGGGAATAAGACTGATGCATCTACTTTTATTAAAATAGACCAAAAGGTCACAAGTAATTTGTTTGCTTATACTGACCTACAATTACGATATGTTAATCACACTGGAATAGGTAATGATAATGACTTGTTGAATATTAATTTCCAAGGTGAATTTCTATTTTTCAACCCTAAAATTGGATTGAATTATCAGTTCGATAGAGGACTATTAAACCATTTGATTCAAGCATCTTTCTCTGTAGGAAATAGAGAGCCTTCACGGAGTGATTTCACAGATAATATACAATCTCAAATTCCCAAACCAGAAACTTTATACGATTACGAATTAGGTTACACCTTAAGTAATAATAATGGATCACGTGCTTCGATTAATTTCTATTACATGGATTATAAAAACCAGTTAGTACTGACTGGAGCCGTAAACGACGTAGGCACTCCCTTAAGAAAGAATGTATATAAAAGCTACAGAAGAGGTGTAGAATTTCAATTTAACCAGAATATTGTAAATAGAAGAAGTGAAAATCACATTAAATTAGACCTATTTGGTAATGCCACGGTAAGCCAGAACAGAATTATAAACAATACTGCTTCCTGGTTGGATTATGCAACTTGGTTACAAGTAGATTCTCAATTCAATAATTCGCCAATTGCGTATTCACCTGATGTAATTGCTGGCGGTGGGATTTCCTTTGAAATTAGTAATAAAACAAGAGGTATAAACCTTCAAAAATCAATAATAAAGGATTTTGAACTTGCTATTCAAGTACAACATAAGTTTGTTGGCAGACAGTTCCTTGATAATACAGGAGATAAAAGTCGTTCACTTCCTAGTTATAACTTTGGGAACTTAAATGTGCAGTATAGAAAAGTATTTAAGCGCACAAACTTTGAAGATAAACTGGCGGTTTCACTAAAACTACAAATTAATAATTTATACAACCAGTTATATTTAAACAATGGGTACACTTGGGGTTATTTTTATGGAAACCGCGAGCTAATCCAAGAGGTATTCGTATTTCCAAGTGCTATTAGAAATTATAATATTGGACTAAATTTCGAGTTTTAGTTAGTTGTTAATGCCCTTGACCATTGATGTAACTTGTCGAAGGATAAGGGCATTTTTATATCCCAATTGGGAAAGTTATTCTGTTTCAGTAATTTATTTACTCTGATTTGTTTAGAAATGAATTCTGAAGAATTTAATTCTACACCAAGTAATTCTGCTGCAATAGTCTCGGCAATATCTCGACGAATTACTCCGTCATAGTGTTCGGTTGGGTACCATTGATCCGTAAATCTTCCTCCTTTATTTTCACCCCATGCCGAATTGAGTTTATAGTTATCGACAAACTGAACACCCCATGTTTTAAATTTCGCCTTTAAAAACTCATAGTTATAATCCATAATTTGAGTAAGCGTGGTATCCATTATCATCAACTCCCCTTCATAATGACTAAATAACATAGAAGCATGAAATCTATTTGGCGGTAGGATATGAAATAGTAACTTAATGTTCTTTTCATTACATAAATCCACAATAGATTTTAAATCGCATACCCGCTCATTATCATCGTTTAAAATAAAAGCAAACTCCTTAACATATGCACTTGCCATATGCTTTATTTCTTCAGGAATTGAGTCGCCATATAGTTTATCTAGATCGGTAATCCATTCAAAGGCTGTATTGTACTTTAAATTTGAGAATGATTCTTTATTAATCGGTTGAGTTCTCCACCACTGGAATTTCATTCTCGTTCTTTCAGATTCTCCCCTACTATCATAAAAGTGAAGTCCCATGAAAATTCGGCTCAAAAGTGGGGGACGATGAGAGTAAAACAACGCCTCTCTCTGGTTTGATGCTTCATTACCCGAAAAAATGGCACTAGGCCCGCATGTACGCATATTTACACCGAGAATAATGGTATTGACTTTTCTATCGGAAGGATCTTCAGGTATTAAGTTTAACATTTGCCTAAATAACCCTGGATGATACCCTTCGTGTGTAATTGCCTTGATTGAAGAGTCAGGAAGGTATAACTGAATAAAATCTGAAATTGACTGGTTCAACGTATCGGTCCATGGATTGAAACTTGTATTTGAGCTCTCGCCTAAATAAACAATCTCAGCAGTATTAAAAGCATCTTCAATTTTAGGTTTTACCTTTGAGAATTTTTGAATATCAGCATCAAAGAAATATCGAGAATAAATGAAATTCAAAAGAAATAGGAAGACAATTATTATTATCAACCTTGAGCCAAACCATTTAAGAATATTCTGTATTTCTATATTTCTCGACATTTATTTAGAATTGAAAATATACAAATGGATGGTTTACGGCGCCACCAAATAATAAAACCGCTACCAACATAAACAAGTAAGCCACCCAACGAATTAATAGAGGTAAGGAAGCAAACCAAGAATCCGCTCGAGACTTCATGATTACATGATCCAATAAAAAACCAATCAAAAGAAACAGCCAAATAGCAAAATCTGCAGATAAAATTCCTAAGACTTTCGGACCGTAGTTTGAAGATATAGCTTTCCCTGCTTCATCAAAATTATAGGTTGTTACCATTGTTTCAGAGGCAGCCTTTGCATGTTTTCCATTTATGTCAAATAGCATGGAATATATATCTGAGCTTTGATCTATAGATTGAGAACGGAAAAATACTAAGGTCATCATAAAGAAAAAGCCCGTTTTTAGTTGTCTGATGAATATTCCTATTTTAAAATTTGCAAGCGTCTTTTTAAATATAAATCTATCAAACAAATACAAAACACCCTGACTCAAACCAAAGTATATCATGGTTGAATTCGCACCATGCCAA
>Ga0255751_10001813_pt1 | contig 20172 bp, 29 predicted proteins | sample 071ome_20_FD_179951 | JGI IMG/M metagenome (GOLD analysis project Ga0255751, IMG submission 179951) | Coastal salt marsh microbial communities from the Groves Creek Marsh, Skidaway Island, Georgia - 071412BT metaG (version 2) | ecosystem: Environmental > Aquatic > Marine > Intertidal zone >...
ACCCTTTAACCCTCATTGGAGTATCCAATATGCCTAACACTACTACCTCACGCCAACTCGCTCGCATCCGAGCGCAATACGAAGCCCAACAAGCCCGCATCGCAGCCCGTCGCTACGAGGGTATCAAGCACCTTATCGAGAGCCCTATCGCTCATTTCTCAGGCGTCCGTCAGGATGTCCTCGTTCAGCTTCGTGCCAATCGAGATGCTTTGACCTCTCAAGACAACGGTGCGTTCGCTCCGGTCGTACCCGTCAACAACCGTCAGTTCTTCTTCCCTCGCAATGCCCCACAGGTAGGGAGCCTTGTAGAGCATGAACTGTTCGGCCTCGGTATGGTCGAGGGTAAGCCCTTCGCTGCTGCCAACGCAGGCATGGCTCTCGCTGTATTCTTCGACGAGGTCGACCGTACCGCTATCGTCTTTACTGATGAGCTTGAAATGCTCGATGGTGACTTGGTTGGCGACAGTGCTGACCATGACGCTTCAATCGCTAGCAAGGCTGCCAAGGCCCGTGTTGACGAGGGTCGCGCTCAGGCTGCTGCTCCAAAGTATGAGGCTGCTGCTGACGAAGATGCAGAGGACGCCGACGATGCAGCGTTCGCCGAGTTCCTTGCTTCAGGCGAGTTCGACGAGGACTAGACCCTCTACCCCGATACGCCCCCCCTACATGGGGTGGCTGCTGTGGCGGTTGGCTTTGTGTCAGCCGCCTTTGTTTTTGCGCCTGTTGCGTTTTGTTTTTTGTAACAGGTGCACGGGGGTGGTCCCCCTCCCCCGAGCCCCCTACTGGTGGGCCGCCTAGGCTCTTCAAATAAGTACTTAGAAGCTGGGAAATCGCCACGGCGCCCTAATACATTCGCTACACCCCCAGAAAAATTGAGAGATTTTGACTTTTCGCATAACACTAAGTGTTACGTTACAATGTTGTTACTCTAATTAATATATGAGGCGCACACGATTACTACTAGCTTTATTATTGTTTTTGATGGCTTTGGTGTTGAAACCAGCAAATGCAAATAAAAATGATGAGCATTTTAGATGGCTAAAGCCACCGACAATTGTTGTGTGCTATAAAGACTTCCCAGTTCATAAGCTATACGTAGCAGTTGATTTTTGGCAGATAAGAGGACAGAAAATTGAAGGTATTATTCCTGATGCTCCTAGCGGCATATGCAATGTTGATCATATTCCGGATACGATCATAATAAGAAGAGCCCCAAGGGGCAAGCTAAAGCTTGGACAACTTGCAGTCACCGAAAGGCGCTCCGATATGGAGAATAATATGATCAGCAGCGTAATTTGGTTTGATGATAAACGGTTAAACGAACCTTGGATTATTGAACATGAAGTTGGTCACGGATTAGGCTTTGCCCATGTCAATAAGAAAAATCACGTAATGAATCCATGGGCACCAAGCATGGGTCCAGAATTTTGGATACCATAAAAAATTGCCCAGAAAAATTTTCAAATTTAACCTACTTATGATTCAATCAAAAAGGAGCAGATAATGTACAACTTTTTATATTATAACCAAGAGACTTCCCCAAGGGTTCCGTGGTTCTTTGAGAATTCAAAGGTGCCCGTAATCTTATCGTATTTGGCACCAATCGATATATATGCCATTGCCTTCGGCCCGTGGGTATGGTGTCGCGGCGTTATGGATAAGGAAACCCGCAATCACGAGACAATTCACTATCATCAACAGCTTGAGCTTCTGTTTATCGGGCAATGGATTTTATATGTGTTTTACTGGTTAAAAGGACTAATTACCTATAGAGACGGCGAGATTGCCTATCGGCAATCGCCATTTGAGCGGGAAGCATACGCAAACGATCAAAATCTTGATTATTTAAAGACCCGCAAACCTTACGCATGGAGATTTTATCGTGAAGCTGACAACGACGCAACTTAAACAAATCATCAAAGAAGAATTGGACAATGTCATGTCTGAGTACAGAACCATTCCTCAATTTCCCGAAGGTTTTCCGGAAGACTTTCAAGCTAAGATTCATAGCCTTATAGACTCTGGTGATGATCAAAACATTGAAACGGCACGGTCCTTAATGGATTCATTTGGTGCACCAGATTATGTTGATAAATACATTGATTATCTTGAAGTTGGTACAGCCGAAAAGTTTGGTCGCAAAGTCGGTCTTTTGAAAAAAGCAGAGAGAGACGAGCGCCGTGCTGCTTGGGCAGCCGGAGATCGAAGCATGGACTCCGAAAGAGAAGCATATCGCAGGTATTCGATGAAAGAAAAAGAAATAGACGCTGAAGCCGAGAAAGCTCTTCGAGCAATCGCTGACCGAACCGGCGAAAATTATGACGATTTGTATAAACGTTATGTTGCTAGCTCTTATAAACGAAGATGAAATTATCAACAAACCAACTCCGCCGCATTATTAAAGAAGAACTTGCCGAAGTTCTTGGATCAAAGTCTCTTTTTGTTTTTGACTTCGACGATACCATTGCTCGAACGGACTCCAAGGTCTTTCTTATCCGAAACGGCGAAAGAATCCACATGGATTCTCCAACATTTGCAAAATATCAATATCAAGACGGAGATAAATTAGATTTTTCTGATTTTAACCGAGTTGAAGGCGATATTATTCCTCACACTCTCGCAATTTTGGACGATGCAATGTCAAAAGGTCATAAAGTCGTCATTGTGACCGCTCGGGCGCCCGGCGCCATCGAAGGAATCAAACAATTCTTCCGTCAAAATGGGATTCAACCACCCGATATCTATGCAACCGCTGGATCCGATGGAAAACCTCCCGTTCTTCGCGATCTTCTTAATCAAGGCAACTATGGACGCGTGATTGTATACGAAGATTGTCGAAAGAACATTGAATCTTTGAAGCCCGTCGCTGATGAGATGGGTGTACCTTACACTGCAATCTGTGTTGACGAAAAAGCACAAATGAGGAAGGTTTATGAAACTCTCAAAAAATAATGTTAGACGAATTATAAGGGAAGAGATAGACAAATTTTTGGCGGAAATGTCGAAAGAAGAGGAAAAATTTTTTGGTGATGAAATCAAGGCGCTGGTTGACAATCCCGATGAACTTTATTATGTGAAAAAGATCAAACCTCGCAATCCTTATGTTGATCTCGAGGAGCGACAGTTCTTAAATCGACGATGGATCGAAGAAAATGTTGGAAAGTATTTGGGGGGTGGTTCATTCCGTGATGCTTATCAAATCAAATCTCATCCCGACAAGATTTTAAAGATTTCAAATCGTTATATGCAATATGATCCGCCCGATGGACAAGAGTATGCCACCGTGGCTGAAGAGACTAATACCCTTGAAATTGAGCTTTTTAACAAATATCCCGGCTATTTCCCAAAGGTTTATATCTCCGACAAAGAGAAACAAGGCATTCCACGCTGGCTTGTAATTGAAAAGGTTAAGGTTATTGAATGGCATAATGAATTTATTCGGCAGCTTGTTCGTTCCTTTAAATCAATTCCAAAATCTTATAATCTTATTAACGATCTTATCGCAGAGTATTTTCCAACCACGTCTGCTGACTTTCCTCCTTCTTATAATGGTGGTCGCCAGATCGATGCTGAACAGTGGGCTTATGTTGCTTGGGAGTCGGTCGGCTACAATCAGCCCGATAAGTTAAAAGATGTCTTAAAAGATCTCCCAGTGTGGGATGAAAAATATGGCGATGTCCTGAAACGAGATGTTGATCGTGTTATTGATGAAGAAATCCTTTTAGATGAAGCTATAAGAAAAGTTTGGAAAGTTTTGACCTCCGACCAATATCTTGTTAAGTTTTGGGATATGGTTAATGATTTACATATCGAGTATAATGAACTTCGTTCAGGAAATGTTGGAACAGATATCGAAACTGGTACTAAGTTTCTAATTATTGATATATCGATATTTGAAGATTAATCATGATTAAAGTAAAAATAAGAAAATCTCTTGCGGAAGGCGGAAATGTGTTCGTTGGTAAGACAGACTCAATCCCACTTGAGTTTATTCAGCCAACACTTGACAAATATTATGAAGAGCTTGATCGTTTGTTCCCGCAACACTCGGACAAGTTCAGGAACTTTCAGCCACTTGGGTCCGTTGGGAAGAAAGCGAAGTCTGGCGATATTGATCTTGCTGTCAATGTTCAAGAAATGTTCCCAGACGGTGAAGTAAATCCAGAAGATCTTGAATCTTGGGGATTGTCTCCCGATAAATGGGAAGAAAAAATTAAAAAACTTGCTAAGCGTGCTCGTACAGCAACACCGACTGAACTAGGGTGGAAAGCTTTTCTTCAATTGGTTGCTCAATATATCAATGAAAATTCTGACTTTATTGAAGCAAGCCCTAAGCGTATTAGTGCAGGACAAATGTTTTCTTTATTTCCTCAGTTTAATGAAGCGGGGGAGCAACAAGACATTGGTGTCCAGATTGATTGGATGGTTGGTAATCTTGATTGGCTTACCTTCTCTTATTTTTCTGACGCTCCGTCAGAAGATGAGCCACTTCTTAAAGGCCTTCATCGTACACAATTAATTCACGCTCTGATTCTTGCAATGGATCACTCATTCTCTCATACCAAAGGCGTCAAAGACAAAAGTACCGGTGATATCGTTGCTTTCTCAAAAGAAGAAATTCTTGACCTTTTGTCTCGCCTATATCGTAACACCATAACTCTCGATGATACGCAAAACTTTAATACTCTATATGATTGGATGAGTAACATCGATGAAGAGGACCGTAACAAAGCGTTACGAGCGTATCTCAAGATTCTCGACACAACTCGTGGCAACAAAGACCTTGATGGTGAGCGTTGCGGCTACATACCCAAAGCCCTTGAGCAAATGTATCTCTCTTTGTTGAAAAATGGTCAAATGACCGGAAGATTTTTATGTAAAGAGGCCAACCCTACCCTATGGGCTGCTAAGAATGGTCCTCTTCAAGAATCGCCAAATAACGATGAAAAAATTACCGTTGTGATCCCCGGTGGATTTAAGCCTCCGCATCGTGGTCACGTTGAAATGATCAATCATTTTGCAAATCTGCCAAACGTTTACGAAGTTATCATCTTCACTGGGTCGAAAGAGAGGCAATCTGATGATGGCTCTGTGGTTGTAACGGTGGAGAAAGCAAAAAGATTATTTAATTTGTTTGACCTCGCACCAAATGTTAGGTTTGGTGATATTCGACAACGATACAAGAAAGATGGAAGCACATACGAGAATCCATTCATGGATGCTGTTGGTGTTCTATTTGATCGAAATTATAAAGGAAAAAATGTTGCAATTGGTCACCCGACCAAAGATCCGTCTTACGCTAAAAAATTCAAAAAGATTGCATCATATTCAAAAAAACCAATGCTTGCGAACATTGTTGAGGTTACTCCGGCTGACACAACAGATGGCTTGTCGGCGACAGATCTTCGCAATGCTGTTCAAAGCAAAGATGCTGAACAATTAAGAAGATTCATTCCGGATTCCATTGCGGAAAAATATTTAGAGATATTAACAGGAAACTAAAATGAAATTATCATCTCAAGAGCTTAGAAAAATTATTAAAGAAGAACTCAACAATGTTCTAGAAACAACAGTATTCCCGAAAGATCCTCTTGATTACATTTCGGATCCTAACATTAAGAAAAAAATTCAAGATTTAATCGACCAAGGTGAACCTGAAATGGCTTACGAACTAGCCTCAACGCTTCAAGATAAAGAAGGTGGATACGAAGGTGATGATTATATGGCCGATCTTCAGTTTTCTAAATCTAAAATGGATTCTGATAAATTAAGTAATTTAAAAGATCAAGCCTTTAAGAGAATACCGGGCTTAAAAGATGTCTTTGGTCCCATGGTAGAGGGAGGTTTTTTTCAAGTAATTTTTGACTCTCGCGGGCCGCTGCTTCATCTTGACTTTGGTAAGACTACCGATTCTTCTTTTCAAGATAGTCTGTACAATTCAGCATGGCAAAACGAAAAATTACCAGACGCAGATAGATCATATACGCCAGATGTTAAATTGATAGGCTTAACAAATAAACAATCTCAAGGCGCAATAAATAATATGTATTTTGATAATTTTTTAGATATCTTGCAGCACAAATCTGGTGTAGCAAGACCAGTTATTGAAAACGAAATAATGAAATTTATCCACGAATCTATACCTAATTATAATGTAAAGTGGCGATAAATTGAAAAAAATAATCTTTTTTACTTGACAAGTGGCTTAAAACATGTTATATTATATATATAATATGATTTGGTGTTGCGATCTCCTTAATCGCTGTGTTTGTTTGTGTTGACCTCCTTGCCCTCCTGCTATCTAGTTATAGTGGGAGGGTTTTTTTATGTTGCTCTTTATACTATTCTTTTTATCTTGTCTTAGCGACAATTATATCGTTCACGAAGTTGAAAAAATTAAGTACGAAACGATTACGGAGACAGAAATTGTTTATGTTGAGGATACCGCTCCTCCACCGCAAGACACATCACTAGATTTATTGCCGATTTGGGTGGATTCTTTTACACAACCGAACTCAATGAATGGAATTGACATTCTTTGGGTTATTGATCGCTCTGGTTCCATGGTTAATGAAGCTGCTCAGATTGTGACAGGCATCGAAACTATGATTGCAGCACTTCCAGAATCAGATTGGCGGCTTGTTATGATTAATATTAGCTCCAGTTATTCTGGTGGCAACCAATTATTTCCTTTAATTCCCGGTGACGGGCTCACAGAAGCGTGGGCAATGTACAATTCACTAGGAGGGTCTAACAAAGAAGAAGGATTTAATGCAGTTTATGCATACATAGCCGACAATCCATATGCTCAAACATGGATGCGACAAGATGCTTCTTTGTTAATTGTGTTTGTCTCCGACGAAGATGAGCAAAGTACCAACAGATATCCAACAACATCTACATTTATCAACTGGGTATCCTCTCAAAGACCTGATTTTCACATAACCTCGATTGTTCATTATCCACAATACCTTTCATTGTGCAACAATAACGCAACTGCTGTTGGTGATCGTTACCTTGAGGCGGTTGATTTGACCGGTGGAACCAAAATTGACATCTGTACAGACGATTGGACAGCCGGAATCAGCGAAGCTCTTAACCAAGTTGAGCCGTATGAGTACTATGACCTGTCAAAGCGAGTAAAATACCCTCAATACTTGCAAGTTTTCTACGATGGAAGGCCCGCACATCCAGATGAATGGCGTTATGACGACGCTAATAACCGTGTATTCTTTAATCCTTTACCGGCTGGTGGTGTCTTGGTTGAGATTGCTTACTATTACCAGCCAACTCACTAATTATTTTGGAGAGAATCATGGCAAAAAAAATAAAAGTCTGCATTCGCAAGAAAATCGATGAGGTGTACAGCGAAAAGCAGCGGAAATTTATGTGTGCAATGTCAAAACAAGGCGCAGATCGACCTGACGGTCTATCAAAAGCAGAAGCCGAAGAGATGTGCAAAGATATAAAACACTCTAAAAAAGAGTAATCTCGTCTAAAATCGTTACAAAGGAACTAAAATGATTAAAATTCGCATACTCAATGAAAATATCATTACAGAACAGGAAAAAATCACCCTCAGTCAGATTGTTGGTGAGAATTCTGTGATTTCTTTTGACTTTGACAACACATTGGTCAAGTCATATCCGGATTTTGATGACGATGGCGAGTTAATTTACATCAATGGTGGCTCAAATGCGACCATGATTAACCTTATGAAGCACTTAATCGATGATCCAAGCAAAAAAGTGTACCTTGTGACCTCAAGAAGTGAAGAATTTGACCAAAAAACACCCGAACAGTCGGTAAAAGCTCAACTTGATAAGCTTGGAGTGCAGCCAGATGGCATATTTTTTACTAATTCTCAGCCAAAAGTTACTAAATTGAAAGAATTAGGAGTTGAAATACACTTTGATGACGACAGAATGGAGCATGGAGACATCCAAGGTAGCGGAATTCAGTCATTTTACCCCGATGATTTTCTCGAAGACACTAATCAGGTGTCAAAAGTGGTCGCTGTGACACTTGATAATAAGGTTTTAATCCTAAAAAGGGCTGACACGGGTGAGATGGACATCCCCGGTGGGCATGGAAAGAGCGGAGAGACACCTGAATTTACCGCAATTAGAGAAACTTTGGAAGAAACTGGCCTTGATTTGTTCGGAATCAAAGAAATTATGTCAAAAGAAGTCGATTTTAAAGGCAGAAAAGAGCAAATTACCTATTTTTATGCCAAATTAAACAATACTTCACAGATGTTAATAGACGATGTCGACCTAGACACCGACGAAAACACAGAATTCTACTTTGTTGAACCTCAAAATATAGACGAATATATGTCAAATGCAACAAATAACTTAAAAAATGTCTCAAATGAGGTCAAATCATTAACAATTGATGAACATACAGAGCCTTTTCAACGAAAAATGGCCGCAAAACACCGAAAATACATGAATCAGATGTTCAAAAGTGGTGGTTTTAAGAAAAAAATGGGTCCATATAACCAAAATCCGCCTATGGGACGCTCAAAATCGGCTCCACCCGGCTTTGGAGCCATTGGTGAGGCCAAAAAACAAGAAAAAAAGGCTATTAAAGTAAAAATTAACCAAAATTTAGATGAAAAACGCAAAAAGAAGCGAAAAAAGCGTAAAAAAAGAAGAAAAACAGCCAAATATGGTGGTTATTACCCATATTTTGACCTTTATGATGGTTCAGGAGGTGACTCCGGCGGTGATGGAGGTGGCGGTGAGTAAAAAATCATGCCATTTTTGATCAAAAATAGCCTCTATTTAGTCGTTTTTGGACTCCTTTGGCTACTTATCTATGTAACCCTAGGCTTTGAAACTACTCTAATTTTATTGCTTATTATGGCTAATTTTACCCTTATTTGGAGAAAATAGTGAAAATTACGAAAAAACAGCTAAAAAAAATCATAAAACAAGAGTTGAAAGTAGTCCTTAATGAAGGAACTGGTCCTTTTGGTTTGCCTCCATTGCCTCCGGGACTCAATAGAGAGATGGCATTGCAAAAATTTCCAATGATAGCAATGAAAATGATAAAAAATCATCCCAATGAAACAATAAAAAACATGGCCGCTGGTGGTATAGAGAATTTTAATGCAGCTTTTGAACTTTTGCATTCGATGGGTTATTTTGACGACGAACTAAAGAAGCTTGGACTTGAAATCGATGATGCTGAATTGGATAAACATTTCGATTCATTAGAACAAAAAGTAGACGATGATTTTGATAACAAGATTCTTGACATGATTCCTGACGAGTCTCCGGATTTCGATTTTGATGGATATTAACAACGAGGTTTAAAACAATGAAAATCAGTAAAAAAAGGATCCTCGAGATCATAAAAGAAGAACTTGAAGAAGGACATATGGCCGATTATGGCCCTGAACATGATAAATATTTTGACTATGTTGATGATGAGGGCGGTATGGCTAAGCGTGAACTCTTTAAAATTGCTAAATACGCTATGATGCTCCATGATTCACTTCAGGATGAGGATCAACTTGAAGGTTGGGTGCAATCAAAGATCACAAAAGCAGCAGATTATATGGGAACTGTTGCTCATTACCTAGAATACGAGATGGGATTGGAAATGTATGATCCAGAAATGGAATCAGAAGAAGAAATGGAAATTGTTTCTGGTGATATGATTCCGATGGATGAAGATTATTGACCAGAAAGAGGATATTAGCAGGTTGCTATGATTGTTGATCACATTGCTATTAGAGCAAAAGATATTAAAAAAGTTGCCTCATGGTACCAAGAAAGACTTGGTGCCGTGGTTTCACATACGGATCAGTGGTATATTCGCTTAACTATGGAAAATACTACAATAGCTATAATTGATGAAAAGAAATATCCTCATCGTCATATTGGCGTTCTTGTAGATTCTCTTGAAGATTTACCCGATGAAGGCTTACGAATGGAACACCGTGATGGCACTATTGGTGTTTACACAGTTGATCCCGAGGGTAACATGATTGAATTTATTTATTATACGGATGAACTTAAACTACAATTCGTGACATATGGCTACACAAAACCAAATAGCTAAAAAAAGAGTCATTTTCTGGAAAGATAAGTGGATATACTATGTCTACTTTCACCAAAATGACAAAACATCAAAATCTGGACCATGGTCAGAAGATATTGCTCTTGCCTTACGTAATGACTTACTAATTAGTAATATATGCGCTTGGGTAAAGAAGATTGAACACGACTAATAAACCTTTTGGAGAATCATTTAAAAACTATTTTAAAATTGGTGATTTAGTCACGTGGAAATTGTACAAACATGACGGACATACAGGAGAAATAATACCAAATCAAATGACCGGTGTAATAACAGATATTTATAAATCTAAAATGGCCTCACGAGAAGTTTGGTATGCAAAAGTTTTCGAAGCAAAAACAGGTCAATTTTATAATATGAGCCTAATGACTTTAACTCTTATAAAAGACTAATTATAGCATGCCTTGTAAGATTATTAATAACTCTGGCCTCGAGATTGCAGGTTTTGAAGATATGATCCAATCTCTTGTTTCATTCTCTCAAGATCGCTTTGGTTTTGAGAAACCACCGACTTTATTTTTAAATTCAGATCCTGCGAATGCTGAAAACATGCTAGGTAAAACTGCTTATTACGATCCAGAGCAAAGAGAAATCCATATTTATACAACCGATCGTCATCCAAAAGATATTATGCGATCTATTTCTCACGAACTCGTGCATCATAACCAAAACTGCCAAGGAAACCTTGGAGGTGAACATTATTCGGGTGAAGGCTATGCTCAAAAAGACCCTCATATGAGAAAAATGGAAGAAGAAGCATATTTACAAGGGAATATGTGTTTTCGTGATTGGGAAGACCGTCACAAAAAATTAAAAGAACAAGTTTATAATAAATGGAGAACTAATACAATGTCTTTAAAAGAATGGAAAAATAAAGAACTTTTCGGACTTCTATCTGAGAAGTGGGGATTTGCCAAAAATGTTATTACCGAATCTGAAGATAAAGATAATGACGGTGTCGTTGTTCCCGATTGGGCTGGTGAAGACAATGTTCCAAAGTGGGCTGATCAAGACGACAATGACCCAAAAGTCGGTGATGCACTTGAAGAACAACAACTTGACGAAGATAAAGAAACTTACGAAAGAATAAAAGAACTCGAAGCAAAAGAGAAGTTGGATGATAAAGAAAGAAAAGAATTGAAACAATTAAAACAATATATGCAAATGAGTGAACAGAAACTTGACGAAGAAGAAATCGAAGAGATTGCTGCCAAAAGATTTGGCAACGAAGATCGCGACGTTGGTCGTGAAAGAATGCACGCTGACAGAATGCACGAAGTTGTAAAAAGATTTAAAAAACTTATAAAATAATGAGCAAAATTATTGAAATCAAAACATTAAAACAATTGTTCGAACTTTCTACAATGGCAGGAGGTTCTGTGGCTGGCTCTGTTGAACCAACAATAAAACAGGATGAAGAAATGAAAAGACAAGACATTGTAACAGAACAAAAGTTACGCAGTTACATTCGTAGCAAAATAAATGAGTCCTACAAAAAACAAAGGACCCAACAACTTAATGAAGAAGCAAAACTTCGACAAGTTATTAGATCCATTCTTAAAGAGTCTGATATCTCCGATATTCATCCTCATCGTTCAACTGGTATTAATGTTTTGGAAGATCTTCTTAAGAAAATGATTCCAACTCTTCGCACTGATTATAAACGCCTTACTACTTCAAAAGAACAGCGCGACTCTTTTAGAGCACATATCGTAAATGCAATCAAGAAGTCTTTGTTGCCCTCACTTGTTAATGACAAATACGTTCAAGGAACAGACGTTGATCCCGGCATGCTTATGGCAGAGCCCGGTGGTGACGCCGAAGTTGACATCCCGCCAGAACCAGAATTAGATGCCGAAGTTGACGATGAACTTGATGCAGAACTAGAAGATGAACTTCTAGAGGCTGAAATCGACATTGATATTGAATCAGAGCCTGACCCTGATAAGAAAGTTGATGCCGGTCTTGGAGATGAAGAACCAAACGAAGAAGAAGAGTTTGGCTCAGGAATCGAAGATCAAGGATTTGACGAGACCGGTAGAAACATGGCATTTACCTGTTTCAAAAAAGTTCAGCAATATATTTTAGATTCATATGACCTCCTGCGTGATCCAAAGGATAAAAAAGTGTTTGTTGATTACTTGATAACAAATACCAAGTTATATCTGGATAAGTTTGAAGATGAGCTTCAGAATACAGTTGAAGAACCAACTACTCCAGAATATGAAAATACTAAGGGTGTATAATAATATAACATATTATGAATACATTGTCAAGTAAATAATATTAATATTAATAAGATTATATTATTATAATATATTATATATAAGATTAATAAGATACATAAAATGATATGGAAAAAGAAATTAAGAGAATATAAAGGTACAAACTATTATTACTCTTTAAGAAATAAATTAAGAGAAGATAAGAAAGTTGATGATCACTTTGAAATGCTCTTAAATAGATTAACAATGGAAGAACTTATTGGTCTGAAATTAGAACTGGCTTCTTCTCATCTCAACGATAGAATGTATGGTTTCCCTATTCTGTCAGCTATGAGATCCATTTGTGAAGAAGCTTGTATTCGTTATGCTGCATCAGCTTGCAAGACTACAGTTGAAGCTGCATTGTTCTTAGGTATCGATAGAGCGAGATACTTAAATAAAATAAAAAAGTTTAATATTAGAAAAGATTTAGTAGAGGCAAGAGATGCTAACAGCAATGGGTGATGTTATGCGAGAAGCATACAAACGAAATTGGATCACCACCAGAGATGGCAATATTTCTTTAAAAAGAAAAAACTCAAACCTTCTTTATATCACTCCCTCTGGTGTAAGAAAGACAATTATACACCCAGAACACATCATTAAGATTCCAATTAAAGAAAGCAATTTGGATTTAGAAGATGGTATCAATCCATCTGGTGAACTCCATATGCACTGGAATATTCAGAAAAATACCAAAAGAACACGGTCTGTTGTACATCTTCACCCTACTTATTGTGTAGCCGCAATGCATGCTGGGTTGTGTCTTCAAGAAATTGTAAGGCCTTTTCCGGAACTTTATCGCTATACAAAAGTAGGTAAAAATGTGTCTTCTCATCCTCCACTAACACTAGAGCTTGCGAACGAAACTGCCCTTCGTCTCGCAGTCCAAAGAGACGGGTCCTGTGAGTTTGACATCGTTGGCCAGAAAGGCCATGGTGTCTGCTCCGTGGGCCCCGATCCATGGACCGCTTTTGAACATATCGAACGTCTTGAACACATTTGCAAGATCGTCCTTTTGTCTGGAAATTACTAATTAAGCATAGGTACGAGATCATGCTTATATCAGAAATTAAACGAAGAACATTTTGCAAACTGCTCGGAGTCCTAGGACTCTCTGGGATGGGATGCAATATTGATTACAATGTTGGTCACCTCAAAGATGAAAATGAGGCCGGTGAGCCCTTGCCAAAATGTATTCAAAACCCACAGTTTGAACCTGCTTTTGATGATCCAATATGGAGAGAAGGTAATGTTAAACTTGATGATTTTGTTGAAAGTATTCCTAATAATGATTTTGTTTTTTCAAAATATGAAAATGATGAATTGGTTATTTTAATTCAAAATGTTCCAATTGATGCTGACATTTTTAATGCAACGCATGCCGCTTCATCTGGTGGCAATGTTTTTTCTGAAGAGCAAGTAGCAAATTATTATGCGCTAGATTCAGAAGATCCAAAAGTTTTAATTTCTATCGAGATGAAATTACCATTACAAATAAAACAAGGTGAATACTATGTTAAATCGTTTGTAGACACTGGTGGTAATTTTGGCACAATCCCGCAGAGAAATTCATCAGAATGCTCAGGGGATTATATTGCATGGCTTGAACCTAAGTTATATGAATCGGTGAGCAATATGATTGATGAAGTGATCGAAGAAAAGAAGAAGAAAAAACAACAAAAGGGAAAGAAGCGTGCCCGCAAGGTAGCTTCTAGAAAAAAGAAGAAGTCATCTGGCAAGAAAGATGCTTGTTATCATAAAGTGAGATCACGCTATGATGTGTGGCCTTCTGCTTATGCTTCTGGTGCTCTCGTAAAATGCCGCAAGGTTGGTGCCAAAAATTGGGGCAACAAATCCAAGAACGAGGAAATTGAACTTGAAGAAATGGAGATAATCGATGAAGAACAAGAAGAGACAACGCTTGATGAGAAACGCAAAAAAAGACGAAAATCAAAAAAGCGAAAGAAAGCCGGAACAGAATCTTCCAAAGAATCCTCACTTCGAGATTGGTTCAAACGCAAGGGCGCAAAAGGCTCTAAAGGAGGCTGGGTTGATTGCAACGCTCCCGACGGAAAAGGAGGATACAAGTCCTGCGGTCGAGGAAGCGGAGAAAAAAGAAAGAAGTACCCCGCCTGTCGCCCAACACCTTCGGCTTGTAAAGAACGAGGAAGAGGAAAGTCATGGGGAAAGAAAGGATCTAAACGAAGAAAGTCAAGAAGAAATGAAGAGCTTCTCCGAACGATGGTTAGAGAAGAAGCAGAAAAGACAATCTTCGGTAAGACAATCTCAGAAGGACTTAGGTTTCACATTGATAATGACATGCCTATTAGGGATAATGTTTATCGCCACGGTACTGGCAGATATTTTTCTCTCGTAAACGAAGCAAGAGACCTTTGGAAAGAAGGCAAACTTAACCTTGACGAAGAAGATATCGAGATCATGGAGTCTGACCTCGGACAATTTGGATCATTCGCAGGTCAACAAGTTCCTCTTGATTTCCCGATGATGATCGATGAGTCTCTTGACGAAGCCAAAAAGAAAAAGAAGAAAAAGAAAGACCCTCCAATCGGAAAACCAACCAAGAATACTGGTGGAGGAAAGAAATATAAAGTTTTCGTTCGCAATCCAAAGACTGGCAAGATCAAGAAGATCACTTATGGTGACTCCAAAGGCGGCCTCAAGGGCAACTGGAATAGCGCCGAAGCACGCAAGTCATTTGCTTCACGACATAACTGCAAAGACAAGAAAGACAGAACTAAAGCAGGATACTGGGCTTGTCGAGCGCACAAAGATTTTGGAACAAACGTTCCGGGGAGATTTTGGTAATGTTTAAACTCACAAAAGAACAAGTACGCAAAATTATTAAAGAAGAGATTAATAATGTTATCGCAGAACAACCAATTGAACCAAATGAAAAGTACGACGAAGCAATCAGAGATATTCTTTCAGACATTGAAGATAGCAAGACTTTTCGCCTCAAGAAGGGAGCTTTCAGCAATTATTTCAAAACCATCAAGTATCCGAATCATCCCGCTCGTGATCTCGCAGATGGCTACGAAGTACAAGAATACAGCCGTCCGGATTATGACGAATATATAATTAAAAAAGAAGATGAGCGATTTTCCATTTAAAGAAAAACAGATAGCCGAGAATGTTTTTCTTCGTTATTTTCATCATAATGTTTTATCCGAGGAACTTATCTGGCATCGAGACAGAGAGGACCGAGTATTGGAAGTCATACAATCAGACAATTGGTACTTCCAAAAGGATGATCAAGTCCCTTTTAAACTAGAAGAGGGAATGAAGTTTTCAATCAAAAAGATGCAGTATCATCGCCTGCTTCGAGGTAAGGGCGATTTAATAATAAAAGTTACAAAATATACTTGACAGATTAGACTCAACGTGATACAATATAAACATCACAAGGAGTCACAAATGAACTACAATCTAGGATACGCCTGTATCAACATGGCACTTTCTTACCCAGAAAAAGGTAAGGAACGAATTACCACAAATCGGAGCATGATAAAGCGAACTTTTCAACAGAAAGGTCTTCCCTATGCTTCTGCCCTCACGCTTCAAAACGCTAAGGATCTTTTGCAAATATTGCAATGGAATGAACAGCACGGCATCAAATTTTACCGCATGTCCTCCGACCTTATCCCTTGGGCTTCGGAATATGATATCAAGGATCTTCCCGATTACGATGCAATTGAGGAAGCTTTATACGAAGCTGGCTTGTATGCTGCCGAACACAATATGCGGATTACAACACATCCCGGTCACTTCAACAAGTTGACCTCTCCAAATGAAGATGTCATCCAACGCACCATGCGAGATCTCGAGATTCATGGTGAGATCTTTGACCTTATGTGTCTTCCAAGAACTCACTTCGCAAAGATAAATATTCACGTTGGTGCTACTTATAACGATCGTCGAATGGCCCTCGATAATTTCTGCAAGAACTTCGAGCGTTTGCCAGAATCTGTCCGTTCTCGTCTGACTGTTGAGAACGACGACAAAGCATCACTTTATTCAACAAAGGAGTTGTATGATGAAGTCTATACTCGTATTGGTGTCCCTATTGTCTTTGATTATCACCATCATAAGTTCTGCACAGGAGACCAAACTGAACGTGAAGCCGTTCATTTGGCTGCATCAACTTGGGGAACCGTTCGCCCTGTTGTTCATTATTCTGAATCTCGCGCTGATGAGCACAATGATGATTCTATAAAGCCTCAAGCACACTCAGACTCCTATGTAAACGCAATTGATTTCCATGGGCTTGACCTTGATGTTATGCTTGAGGCCAAGCACAAAGAGATTGCTCTATTCAAAATGCGAGAATTGTTAAAAAATAATTTGACAATGGCTGCTTAATATGTTATAATATATAAACTAAGGATTATACAAACAAATATAGGAGATTTTATGAACCAAAAAAAATTAAAACAAATCGCTGAACGCTGGAAAGGCAAGAGCGGTGGTCCGGAAGCGGAAACTACAATTGCAGACTCAAAAATGGATAAGAATTGTGTCCATGTTTGGTCTTGTACTTCAGATGTTGCAAAAATCATTGATCGTTGTGGCACCGCTATCAAGAGAATCAAAGAAGACGAAGAAGGTGTCTCCTTTGAGATCGACCGCTCTGCCTTTCGTGGAGCACCTTATGCGTTCAAGGTATTGAAATGAAAAATATTGTCCTGTATGATATGGACGGAACTTTGACCCCTCCTCGTGAATCGTTGGAGGAGTCTTTGGTTCCTGTTCTGGAGAATCTGTCTGAGGTAGCCGAGATTGGAATCGTAACTGGTTCTGATTTCGATTACCTCAAACAACAAGTCGGTGCGCTGTTGGAACATTCTAAAATTAGGAAGAGACTACACCTTCTTCCTTGTAACGGTACTAAGCATTATTATCCTCCAAAAAATAATGAAGACCATCAACTTGTATCCTCCAACGATATGCTCAAAGAACTCGGTAGACGACACTTTCAGCAGTTGATGCTTATTCTAATAGAACAACAGCACTCGTTCGCTACAGACAGATTCCCTCTTACAGGACATTTTATAAATTATCGTGGCTCATTAATTAACTGGTGTCCCATCGGTCGTAATGCAACTTCTGAGGACCGCCAGTTTTTCGTTGAGTACGATTCATCTTTTCAGCCTACATTGCGAGAGAGATACATCGAACGTCTACAGCATTATATAGGTTTGAAAAGAATTTTAAATGTAGAAGTGAAGCTCGGTGGTGACACTTCTTTTGATATTTTTCCAGCCGGCTGGGATAAAACTTATGCTCTCAAGCATTTCCCGTTTTACAATCATTGGTTTGTCGGCGATCGCTGCGGACATAATGGGAACGATAAAGAAATTTACGATTTACTAAAAGCTCAAAATAGAGCATACGAAACCCATTCTCCTCAACAAACCGGAGAGATCACAAAGAGAATTATAGATGAAATTTCAAGACTTAACTAAAGATCAACTTCATGAATATTTGACAAACGGTATCCCATTACCAGCATCTGCAATGACTGATGAGAATACAATTGATTTTTATTTTGAAGAATTATTACAATTTATTAATATAGCAGAGAATGATTATTGGGCTATATCATCTGATTATCTAGAATTAACAATAACAGCAGATGATAAGGACTTTTTGATTTTACGATTTATCCATGATAGGGTTATGATCTATTTAGTCAATTCTCGGCCTGATATAGTTGATACAATGACACCAGAAGAAGCTAGTGATGTTGTTGGTATGGTCTATGGGATTATTGTTTATAATGATAAATGGGTCCAAGTCAACGAGTTGGTTGAAGAATTTACCGAAGAACTTGTTAACAAACTTGAATATAATGCGACAAAAGCAAAGGTTAAGATGGACCCTAAGTTACTTGCCAAACTCAATAAGTCGCCTATTCAGACACCAGATAAAGTTATAAAGATGAGCGACTACAAAAAATACTTCAAAGAAGGAAATAAAAAAGATTACAAATAAGCACTCATAGCTCAACTGGATAGAGCATCGGCCTTCTAAGCCGAGGGTTTCAGGTTCGAGTCCTGATGGGTGTACCATTTTTACTTTACACTATTTATAAAGACATGATTTTAGATAATTTAAAATTAAAGATTCTTAAGAAAGGTGGCTTTGTCAACTCTCATGCTCACCTTGATCGTGCTTATACATATGATTATTTCTCCGAAACAGAACGAACAGCTTTCTTAACAGAGAAATGGAAACTTGTCGATAGAATCAGAAAAAGCAATTTGGAAAGAGATTATAAGACCAGACTGCATCTAGCTCTCGACAGACAAAAAGAGAAAGACGTCTCACATGTTATGTCTTTTATTGACCTCGACTCAACGGTTGGAACAAAAGCAATTAATGCCGCTTTTGATGTAAAGAATGAAAGAAATGACATTCAATTGCTTTTGGCTTGCCAAACCCTTAAGGGAGTGCTTGATCCCAAAGAATCATTGATTATCGAAGAGAATTTGCACAAAGTGGACATAATTGGAGCCCTTCCCAAAGCTGATGGTGCAGGGCGAAGAGGAGCCCATCTTGATGTTGTTATGTCATGGGCCAAGAAGTACGACAAGCGACTTCATGTTCATGTTGATCAATTGAACTTAGAGTCTGAGAAAGAAACAGAACTTCTTGCTCTTAAGACTATGCAACATGGTCTCGAAGGAAAAGTCACTGCTGTCCACAGTATCTCGTTATCTTGCCACAACAAAGAATATAGAGAGCGGGTTTACCAAATGTCCAAGGATGCTGGTTTATCTTTTATCTCGTGCCCAAGTGCTTGGATTGATTCTCCGAGACAAGAATTATTGACACCAACTCACAACTCACTAACTCCGGTTGAAGAATTATTAGAACACGATTTGTGTGTTGCAATTGGTAGTGATAATATTCACGATGTATATAAGCCATATGCAGATGGTGATATGATGTTCGAGTTAAGAATGCTTTTGGAATCGTTTAAGTTGTATGACGACGATTTATTGGTCAAGATTGCTGTCGACAATGGAAAGCAGGTGTTAGGTGTTTAATATGAAAGTTTTTTATTTAAATAGAGTTGAGGATGAATCTGGTATCTCGGGTACTGGACGAGTCGCTCAAGGTTTCATTTTTGATAATGGCAAAGTTTGCGTAACATGGTTGTCGGAACATCCATCTGTTACGGTGTACGATAACATTGGCGAAGTTCATGCAATTCATGGCCACGGTGGAAAGACCGAGGTTGTTATGGAGCCTGATTTTAAAAGAGCATTTAATGAACTTAAATCATTTATTGACAACTTTACATTAGAAGATATTGTCACATCGAAGATTGGAGCGGACTCGGCTGCGGGTAAACTGTTAAATAAAAACTAGTTACAATATGAAACTGTATTCTCTCAAACTCGATGCTGCTTGGAGACCTATTGAAGTGATTGATTCTTTCAAAGCCTTTAGCATGTGTCGCAGCGGGAGAGCAAACGTTGTTGAGGATTATGATGTCAAGGCGCATGGTAGTAGCATGTTCCCTGCCGTTATAGTCCTCAAGTCGTATATACGCAAACATGAATTTATTTTATCTTGCACGAGAAGAAACGTATACGCAAGAGATAATTATACCTGTCAATATTGCAATAAACAGGCAATTTCCAAAGCTGAACTTACATTAGACCATGTATTCCCTAAATCACGCGGGGGACCAAAAACTTGGGATAATATCGTAACTTCTTGCCACAAATGCAACATTACAAAGGGAGCCCGAACCCCAAAAGAAGCGGGTATGATTTTACTCAAA
>Ga0255751_10001826_pt1 | contig 20123 bp, 14 predicted proteins | sample 071ome_20_FD_179951 | JGI IMG/M metagenome (GOLD analysis project Ga0255751, IMG submission 179951) | Coastal salt marsh microbial communities from the Groves Creek Marsh, Skidaway Island, Georgia - 071412BT metaG (version 2) | ecosystem: Environmental > Aquatic > Marine > Intertidal zone >...
TTGAATCATAACAAACACTGTTGTTTCTATCTTTGTTGCTCCCAGAGCGAGCGAACCTTCTCTCAATTCATTTGGTACAGCCCTCAATGCATCTTCGGACATTGATGCAATCAATGGTAGAATCATTATACCCACGACGATAGCGCCGTTAATTGGATTGAGAATATTCGGGGGTTCATCTATCCATCCTTGTGTGAATGCATATTCTCCAAATTCGACCACAATAGGTCCGATGTAAATAAATGCGAAGAAACCGTACACGACAGAAGGAATTCCAGCAAGTATTTCCAAGGTCGGTTTCACCACAGCAACGAGACGTGGTTGAGCATACTCAGACAGAAAAATTGCACACCCTACACCAATTGGGACTGCAATCAGCAAGGCCCCGAACGCAACTTGTATTGTTGTGAAAAGAAGGCTATTGATACCAAAAGACATGTTTTCACATAAACTTCTACGGTCCGGACATGACCCAGTTGGCGTCCATTGGGACTGGAAAAAGAACTCTCCAAGTGCTCCGGAATAATTCGTTGTAATAGCGAGTGAAAACGATGCAATACCAAGGGCAAAAAGGGTTTTTTGCAAACCAATTTTTTGTTGGACAAAATCATCACCAAACGAAACATCTGCAATAAATTTCCAAGTGAAAATGATGCAAAACATCGAGATTCCGAGCAATATATTATCAAAATAAATGAAAAGAATAAACGCTACCAAATACAACGCAAACACTGCTTTCGGGGGAAGAAGAACCATTGTTTGTGGTATTCTTGTGCTAAGGTTGGGGTTTTTTCGCACAAGAATCATCGAGGCATAGCATAGGAGAAACACTCCACTCGCCATGCCATATTGACTCATCAGTCCTTTGAATTCGATGTCAAAGTCAAACCACCCGCGTGATGCAGCAACTTCTCGGAAAAATTCTACTGATTCACCGAGTAAAGTTTCAATGATTCCAATGGTGATGAAAATAACAGATAACCCAGATAGAAAGAGGAAGATATGTGCCTTATCTTCAAATTGTATCTTTGGAACCATGGAATCATCTCATTGGTATTGCATCTGCTCATACATGAGAATATTGATGAGTGCTTCAGCATAGTTAACGCTGTATGCACACAATCTTCGCATGGATTCAGAAATTTTGAATTCGGCAAAAAGTCGCTCAGCCGAACCTCTTCCATTGTAGTGCTCGTCTTCTGCAGTTTCGACTTCTTTTCGAAGAGTTGAAAGATTTATTTTACATTGGTGTATAATCGTCGTATCCTTTGTGTACATGTTGTGAATGAGTTTTTTCAAATCTTGTGACCAAGGCTCGATCGCTTTCAGTGGGTATTCCGATGTTTTCATTTTGACAATTAAAGCATTTTGTCGCACTAGGGTTGCTAATCGAGTTGCATGATCACCCATTCTTTCTAAAATCCGAGCGATGTTTGCATGTTCCATTGCAGAATACCGACTCACACCAAGTTGTTTTTCAACTGAGCTCGAGTAAATCGAGGATGCAACTTGGCGTTCAATCAACATCCTTCGAGCATCAATTTGGCGTTCACGTTCTTCTATGTCAGACAACAGTTCAACATCCTCTCCGGATAAAACATCAAATGAGTCTTTGACAAGGCTAGCGATGAGAATATACATCCGATTGACAGAAACTTGAAGTTTTAATTCCGATGGATTGAGGAGTGAGACGATAATGATTTCTTTTTCCGATTCCGTTTCAATTTCCATTCCCCGCGAATCTCTCAAGAATTCGCGAACTGTTTTTTTTACAGTTCTCGATATAGGGTCCTTAGAATATATACGTATTGAGTCACAACCGGTGAGATAGGTGCCTATGAGTAAATCCATAATTTCGCTACCAACCATTGTCGAATCAATAGAAACAGTAGATTTAAGGGAATTCTGTGATATTGGAGATATTTTCAAATCACCAGATTGCATTTCATGCAGATTAACAACATCACCTTTAGCGAGGTTATGTTGCTCAACCCAATTCTTAGGGAGAGATACGATGACTGTGGAGCCTCCAGTGATTTGGAGCTTTCGGAACGTCGAATCCTGGTTTGTATCTTGGCCGCCCACATAGCAGTCGAGATGCCGTATTGATACATACTTCCCCTCAATAGTGAATATAGTAATATATAGTTCTATATTGTAAAACAGTGAATATATTGGGCAACACTATGCCGTACATGTAATCCACGGGTAACAGGGAGATACCCAAATGAGTGTAAAAACGACTAAAAATTTAGGAATAGCATGGATGTTTGTTGTCTTGATGATGTTCAGCGGGTTAGCTGGATGTTTGGGCGGCGATGATACATCCGAAGAAGATAAAAAAGTTGAGCAAAAAACGATCAACATTGCTGGTAGCAGTACAGTGTTCCCAGTCGCAAGTGCTTGGGGGCAGTCATTTTCTGAAGCGAATCCAGAATATGTTGTCAACGTCGCAGGCGGCGGTTCAGGTGCCGGTGCTTCCAAGGTATGTAGCACCGACTCAGATTCGGTGAACATCGGTGATATGAGCCGAGATTGGAAATCATCCGAAGCAACCAAGGGCGATGATGGATACACTTTCGCTTGTGAGAGTTCTGATGTCACTGTCACACAACTCATCGTTGCTATCGATGGATTGTCAGTTGTCGTAAAGAAAGGCGGTGCAGCAGACCAATGCATCTCTTCTATGGGCGGATTATCCATGGCACAACTTCGATGGATGTATTCCGACTGGACCGAAGCAGACCTCGAAGCAGACGGCCTCAACATGTCCTCAGTCACACCAGATAACGACAACGATGGCGTTCGAGAATGGAGTGATCTTTCAAGCGGCTGTGGCGACTCGGAAATCAAACTCTGGGGTGCTGATTCAGACTCAGGTACATACGAATACTTCGGTGAACAAGTCTTCTGTAAGAGTTGCTTTGCCGACGCTGAACCAGTTTCAGAATCCTTCGACGTCGCTCGAGGATACCAAAACTCAGCTGACGACAACCAAATCGTTAACGGTATCACTGGTGATGAAAATGCAATCGGCTACTTCGGATATGCTTACTACGAAGAGAACGAAAACGTCTTGTCTGTAGCGGCTATTGCAAACAATGACACCCACGGTGTAGAGGATGCTGGTGGAGCTGTAACGCCTGACGCAACGACAGTTGCAGACGGCAGTTATGCCCCACTCTCAAGATACATCTACATGAACGTCAACAATGATGATTGGGACCTTGTTAAATCATTTATCGAATATGGATTTAGCGAAGCCGGTATGGAACACGTCATGGACGTGGGCTATGTGGCTCTTCCACAATCCATGATTGATGACATGGTCTCAAGAATTGGTGGCAACACATACACCGCAGTGGTATCAGGATGTACTGACTCTGGTGCAGATAACTACGATCCATCAGCGAACACAGATGATGGATCATGTAAGACAACAGCAACTAGCGGCACCATCAACATCGCCGGAAGCAGTACAGTCTTCCCAGTTGCGAGTGCATGGGGTCAAGCATTTAGTGCTGCCAACTCAGGTTTCACAGTAACAGTAGCAGGCGGCGGTTCAGGCGCCGGTGCTTCCAAGGTATGTAGCACAGATACCGACTCAGTCCACATCGGTGATATGAGCCGTGGTTGGAAATCCTCTGAGGCAACAGTCGGAACAGATGGTTACACATACGATTGCGTTGATTCTGATGTCACTGTCACACAACTCATCGTTGCTATCGATGGATTGTCAGTTGTCGTCAAGAAAGGCGGTGCAGCAGACCAATGCATCTCTTCGATGGGCGGATTGTCCATGGCACAACTCCGATGGATGTATTCCGACTGGACTGAAGCAGAGCTCGAAGCAGACGGCCTCATCATGTCCTCAGTCACACCAGGTAACGACAACGATGGCGTTCGAGAATGGAGTGATCTTTCAACATCTTCCGCATGCGGTGATGCAGAAATCAAACTCTGGGGTGCTGATTCAGACTCAGGTACATACGAATACTTCGGTGAACAAGTCTTCTGTAAGAGTTGCTTTGCCGACGCTGAACCAGTTTCAGAATCCTTCGACGTCGCTCGAGGATACCAAAACTCAGCTGACGACAACCAAATCGTTAACGGTATCACTGGTGATGAAAATGCAATCGGCTACTTCGGATATGCTTACTACGAAGAGAACGAAAACGTCTTGTCTGTAGCGGCAATTGCAAACAATGACACCCACGGTGTAGAGGATGCTGGTGGAGCTGTAACGCCTGACGCAACGACAGTTGCAGACGGCAGTTATGCCCCACTCTCAAGATACATCTACATGAACGTCAACAACGGCGATTGGGATCTCGTTCGGTCTTTCATTGAATATGGATTTAGCGAAGCCGGTATGGAACACGTCATGGATGTGGGCTATGTGGCTCTTCCAGAATCAATGCTTGAAGAAATGAGAGCTCGAATTGGCTGAACATGATTGAACGCAAACGTCCTCCGGTCAGTCATATAACCCGACGATAAGCCACCCGGCAACCCGCTCTGCATGACGGTACATCCTCACACGTGGAGCACCAGGGTTTGCCGTGGTGGCCCAATGGTCACGGCATAGGGGAATTCTTATTGATTCAAGTTGAGCGTTATCGCTTCCTGTTCAAAGTGTATCATTGAATGGAGAATTGTACCCGTCAACAGGCGGTGTTTACGATTCATGTCATCGACTTTATTTCGTGTATCCAACTCAATTGTTTGAACTTGTTGAGTGATACCAGCAATATCGCCGTAACCTTTCCAGACGATGATGCTGTAGAGTGTTTCAAAGGAACGATGTTCCTCCATGATCAAGTCAGTATACTGTGTCAATGTTCGGATTGAGGATGTTGCGACAATGCCAACGAGTAGAGTGACGCTGATTGAGATGATGAGGGCATTCTGATTCCAACCAAAAAATGAGTTTAGCCCTCCTGTGCCCAAGACAAGCGCAACTGTGAGAAACCATCCCATTTGAATGACTTGAGTTCGAATGGAAGATAGTTCAGAATTGACAGAAATTGCTGTATTCATTTTCATTTGAATATACGTGATGATTCTATCGATATTTCTTCCCAGAAGAATCTGATTCAATCCCTCCTGTGTGTTTTCTGTCGTATCTTTAATCTCGTTAGGGAATTCAACATCAATCATGGGCGTCATCCCATGTCGGTGAATGTTGTTTATCATCAATTCGTTAGCAGATGACACTCGACACCCTATTCAAATGTCCCGGAAAACATTGGTTGCTACGCATAACCGTTCTATTCATGATTCTAATGAATGGGGGGCGGCGGCGTTCACTTCAGCAGAAACACCATCAGCATACCTCTTGAAATTCGTGTTAAACATCACGGCAAGTTTGTCTGCTGTTTGGTCGTACTCTTCTCCATTTGTCCAAGTGTTTCGTGGAACGAGAACTTCGGATGGTACATTCGGGCATGAGGTTGGTATCTCAAATCCAAAACGTTCGTCCTTTACGAATTCAACATCATCAAGAGATCCATCGAGAGCGGCATTCAGCATTGCACGAGTGTATTTGATTTTCATTCGGTTGCCCACGCCGTACGGTCCACCGGACCAACCTGTGTTGATGAGCCAAGCCGTCGAATCATGATGAGCCATTTTGTCTGAGAGTAAATCGGCGTAAACTCCTGGATGCATTGGCATGAATGGTTCTCCAAAGCAGGCGGAAAAGGTGGCCTGAGGCTCTTTGACCCCGATTTCTGTTCCAGCTACCTTTGCAGTATATCCTGAAATAAAGTGATACGCGGCTTGTTCAGGAGTGAGGCGAGAGATTGGCGGTAGAACACCAAATGCATCACACGTAAGGAAAATGACATTCTGTGGATGGCCGCCTTTCGAGTCTTCTGTTCTGTTATCGATGAACTCTATAGGATATGAGCCACGAGTGTTTTGGGTTTTGCTCGTATCGTAAAAATCAGGAACACCTTGCTCATCGAGAACCACATTTTCGAGGATAGAACCATATTTCCGAGTGGTTGCAAAGATTGCAGGTTCATCTTCTTCAGATAAATCGATGAGTTTAGCGTAGCATCCGCCTTCAAAATTGAAAACACCATTTGCACCCCAGCCGTGTTCATCATCACCAATGAGAGCGCGGAGTGGGTCAGCGGAAAGAGTCGTTTTTCCTGTTCCGGATAATCCAAAGAAAATAGCTGTGTTCTCACCAGTCGTGTTGGCTGAACAGTGCATTGGGAGGATGCCCTTCTTAGCGAGCAGAAGGTTCATCACCGAGAAAATGGATTTCTTGATTTCACCAGCGTAACGTGTACCACCGATGATCACTTCACCAGATGCGTAATTGACGATGACAAAACATTCCGAGTTGACCCCGTCTGTTTCTGGGTTTGCTGTAAAGTGAGGGGCGTGATATACGACAAATTCAGGTGCGTGGTGAACAAGTTGTTCCTCAGTGGGCCGAATAAACATGTTTCTTGCAAACGCGTTGTGCCAAGCATTTTCATTGATGACGCGGATTGGTAAGGCTTCAGTAATTTCTGCACCACAAAACAAATCTTGAACGAACAATTGTTCCCGAGATGAGAGGTGTGAAATGACTTTTGTCTTGAGTTGTTCAAAGACTTCAAGCGTTGTTGGAACATTGACATCCCCCCAATTAATATCATTTTCAAATTCAGGCTCTTTCACAATGAACTTGTCATTTGGCGACCGACCAGTTCTATCTCCAGTTTCTGTGACGAGTGCACCATGGGCACTGAGAATACCTTCATTTCGCTCGACTGAAATTTTTACAAGTGTTGGTGTTTCAAGGTTCCAGTGTATCGTTCCTGATGAAACAATGCCATGAGCCTCGAGGGTTGTTCCCTTACGAGAAACGCTTTCCATGGTCAAGCGACGAGCAGGATGTCTTTTTCTCTTTTGGTTTCTCATCTCACCCCAATCTGCCATTTTTGGTATGAATGTCATGTTTTCCATCAAGAAGAAGGACAGTTTCAAAACTTGCATCATCAACCAACACCTATGGAGGATTCCCGTCCATCTTCAAAATCGGAAGATGGCATCGAAGAGGATATTCTACGTCAAAAAGAATTTTCAAAACCAAAAAATCTCGATGTGAGTAAATTCATGGTTCTGCAAAACGATGATGTTGATGAGGAACCTTCCAATCATGATGAACATTCTGAAGAAAAGGATGAAGCCATCGGCAAAGCATCAGAGTTGTTTGTCGAATCATCAAAACCTCAAAGCAGCACGACGATGAACGTTGAAGCAGAAGAAACGTTGAGCAAAGGCCTCATCATCATCATGATCGGTATTTGGACCGCTCTGGGAGCGATGGTTGGGACGCAACTTTCTCCTGTACCGAGTGCAATTTCACTCTCTTCGATGGCCATCTTTGGATTTTGGTTATCAAATCGTTGGATTCCTCAAAAATCAATGCGCTATCTCGGCGTTGCTTGGGCGATCATATCGATGAAATTGTTGTACGGGTTAAGTATTGACGCATGGAGTTGGGGCTGGTTTGCCTCTAGTCCGTTTGGTGATGGCCAAACATTAGGCATCGCCCTCCTCACCTGTGTCGGATTGAATATCGTTCTCGCATTTTACCATGATGAAGATGCCATTGCGACCCAGGCAACGCTTGTGTTTTTTGCTATTGGCAGTGCGGCAGGGGGATTGTTTGGTGGAACTGGCGTAGCCATTGTTCTGTTTATCGCAATGGTGTGTATGCACACATTGGCCTTTGTTCGTTCATCGGGCAACTTAGCGAGTTTAGGTATTGCAGTATCATTTCTGTGGATTGGATTGCATGCATTATCAAAGGATTGGAGTTTTTTGACGCTTGAAATTGTTCAAATTTCAAACCGTTCAACACTTTTCCTCCTGATGTGCGGTGCGACTGGCGTTAATGCTTACGTGGCTACGAGATTTGTAAAAGAAGAAAACTGGCTCAGTAATTTTGTCGATGCTGTAGGGCTTGGAAAACCAAGTTTGTGGGCAGTTTCGGTTGGGTTGGGTATGTGCGGGGCTCTCATGACAATAGCAGCCCATCGGAACGAAACAGGTTTTGCTTTAGCACAGTTATTTCTTCTTGCGTTCGCATTCAGCACATCCTATCTTGTCGTACGAGGGGTCGCTTGGACGCGTGTTGCCCCACTATCGATGATTGCGTTACCAATACTCGCATTCATTTTTGTTTTGATGGACCTCGGGATTCTTTCGTTTGAACTGCCACTCGAATTACAACCATACGGTATGTTTGCAATATTTGCAGCTTTTCTTACCATCATCATGCTGCTTCAAAACCAGCGAAAAGTTTCCGACCATGTGTTGTGGATTGGGGCAATTGCTTGCTCGATTTTGCTCACATTGTTGATTCCGTCTGAGACAACATCAGATGCCCAAATTCTCATTTTTTCTCAGGCCATTTTATTTCTTTCACTGGCTAGTTTAGGATTTCTTCGCAGGTCAGCATCTATCGCAGGGGCATCGATTCTCGCCCCTCAAATCTGGCTGATTGTTTTCGCAACCGACCTGAAATCAAGACTGTTTGAGCAAGATGTTGTATTGAGTACAATTATCTCGGAAGAACTTTCAATTTGGCTTGGGCTTCTTCTTTTCCAATCGATCATTCTTTGCGTTCCATTGGGGCGAAGCCAACTTAACATCTTCAAACAACTTGACAATCTATCAGAGTTTGGAGCAAGGCTTTCACAATCGGGAATCCTTCAATTGTGGAATATTTCGTGTCTTGGCTTTCTCTTGGTGCTCTGGGCTTTTACTTCTAAAGACGGTATTCCTTACATTTTTGCCTCGTTTTTGTTGTGGTTTACTCTTTGTTCATTCCATCTAGGCCTATCATTCCATCAAAAAGAAGTTGCTAACCCAACTAATCTCATGATTGCAGCAGGTTCCCTAAGTGCTGTATTTTCCTGGAATTTTGGAAGTGGTGAATATTGGTTCTTTGGATGGACTATGCTTCACATCTACGCATATATTCGGTACAGATCTATCGAAGAGGTATTCAAAGAGACTGAAGAGCGGGGTTTTGCAAAAATGATGAATGCTTATCTCGGGATTTCGTCAATTCTGCTTTTCACCATGGTTCTTGACCATCAGAATCGAATCGAACTTCCCCCCGGATTAAACGAAAGCCTTCAACTCAATCGAAGTTACATGAATGCGATTTCAATGGGGTTGACAACTGCTTTGTTCTGGCTTACTATTCCAAAAATGCGAAACATGCTTCTTTCATCTTGCCTCATTATTGCATTGTTTATCGCATATCTACAATATTCACTGGAAACCACATTCGTTTACGATGAAGCGATTGCTCTCCTTCTCTTTATTTCTACAGGGGCATATGCAACAATCTCTGGTGAAACTCGCCGAGGACTATCGACGATTGGAAAACGAGAAGAACGCATTCAAAGATTGATGGGAAAACAGCAATTGATGCTTGACATGGTCAACATGGAAGAGAACACATCAGAAAATCTTCTGCATCGCATTGACGCTGAGCAAGTACGGCTATATGAAGAAAGAAAAAGAAGCAAAAAGCGCTCAGGAGAAGGGCAAAATGATGAAATTTTCACTGCTGATATTCACTATCAGCCCATCGTCGTCCTTTCGTTTCTTGTTATTTTTAATATCGGGACAGCATGGATTTCATATTCAACAGCCTACGCCATTGAAGCGCTTCTTTTCGCAACGTGTACCAACTTGATTCTGTTTGGGCTAGCACGATATCAAGCAAATCGGTTTCATCTTCGAATGCCGGACATTATTGGCATTGAATCCACAGCATTTGTGGCAATGTGTGCACTTGTGATGACACATCTCGCAGGTAGAATGACAACTGGAGCACTTGTTTCAGTTGATTTCATACATCTATGCGTCCTGTTTATTGGTTTAGTTACACTTGGTGGCATGACCTTGTATCAACGGCGCGACCTAGGGATACGAATTCCTAATGTGGTAGAAGGTATTGTGCTCTTCTTCTTTTTTGACCGATGTTTAGCACTCATCTTTGGTGGAGAGGTTCCTCTTTTCACTCAAGTCAACCCCTTCACGAATGATTTACTCAATGCTACTGTTCCGTTGATGGTTGTTGAGTTTGGACTCGTAGCCCTCGTTGGTGTCTCTGTGTGGATAGATCACGAACGTGACCGCCGTCAACTTGCCAATCATCGTTCTGCTTTGGAAAGAAGCGGAATACTCCTCATGCTCACCCTTCTTTCATGGGGAATTGCTGCCTTTGTTTTCACCGCACACATGGTGCGACGATGTTTGAATAAGCAGGATGAAAAGTTGTTGCTTGGCTGCAGTATCGCTCTATGTATCGCTTATACATCCACAAGATATTGGCTCGTTGAATATATTCCGTTGTTACCAAAAGGAGGGGTTGCGATGTTCTCGCTTGGCATCTTACTCCTCTTAGGCGTAGGTTATATCATCGTTTCAAGAAAACCTTCGTGGTTAACTTCGATGTTAACCTCAGCACATGTATTGCTGTACATCGCACCAATTCTCATGTTGAATGGCTCATTCTTTATTCTTGGAATCTTATCCTTATCTGCCGTTACTTGGCTGAGCGGAATCGTTGAGAACCGAAAAATTGTCCGAATTATGGGGGCTTTGAACTTAGTCGTAGCGTGGATTGGATTAGCGATTGAGGCTATTTACGGTAAATCAACAGATTTGATATTTTTCGGTCTGGTTGCTTCTGCACTCGTTCTCTTTGCAGTCACAGCACTTTCTCAATCTCGCATGAAAACGATGATGGCTGAAAATTAATCAAGCAAATCCATCAATCAAAATTGATTGGAGTTGTTCGACCAAGGGTTTGATTGTATTCATGTCAAGTCCTTGACTCAACCGAATCGAAAGATTGGTTTTCTCCTGCGTTCCACTGTTTCGAATACCTATCGTCCCATGACCATCTTGGTTTGAAAACTCGATGAAAAGAAGAGATGCCTCACCTTCAATTCTTCTTTGAAGGGTCTCAAACCCTTGATGAGAGAGCATTTGTGTGCAAGTGCGTAAGCATCTATCAAAAAGTTCTGATTCTGGATTCCATCGTGGACGGTGGGGGTTTGAAATTGAAATCCGTTGTTTTTGTCCTCGTGGGAATGCAGGAAGTTGTGTGCCGAATTGTAGACATCGCAGCATTGTTGCAATTCCATCACCGACAAGTGAGCGGCGTTGATTTACTGTTGAAGAAGCCATAACAAGATGTCCCGAATCTTCAACGCCTAAGACTTCAAATTCCGAAGAGCAGTCATCTATTCTTGGTAAAAGCATATGACCTAGCCACCTGTCTCCTACTGCAGTTTCGACCGTCTTGTTTTGAGGGTTCACATTTGAGATAAATTGAACAAATTCCAGGTCTGATTCAATACTAGTTGCTACCAGCCAATCCATGTGTGAATGATGTTGAAGAATCATTGAAACCATCATATCGCCATCGAGAACACGAAAACCACCTTCAGTTGTCTCAATCAAAAAACATCGGTCTCCGTCTCCATCGATTGCAACACCAACAATCGTCCTAGGATGGGTGTGTTCGAGTGATTGAATCAATGCATGGTGGCTCATCTTTGCTTCTTCTATCGTCCAAAAATCTCCCGGAGATAATTCTCCAGCCCCACATTGTTCGTTGAGAGCATTGGCTGAGGAACTGACTTCTTCGGAAGGATAACCCAGGCGTTCAAGAAAATCACTCAGCCACACATGTGCTGAACCTCTTGAAGAATCAACTTTCAATGGAGTGTGGATGCGAAGGTCTGAGGCTTGTGTGGAATGTGATGTCCAATGCTGCATGCGATGAAGCAACCATTGCTGATGAAATTCAGCGCTTTCTAATTGCGATATCTGGTGTTCTGGATTTGAAAAATCATGCACATCCTCATCTTCTATTGGACGTTCTTCAGCAGATAATTGAATCATGACATTTGAGAGGTACATTTCGCGTTCGGGAAGTGTCTTCATGCCGTGTGCGTCAAACAGTTTAACCCCTGTATCTGAAACTGGGTTGTGACTTGCAGTAATCATACAACCAAGTCGTGCATTTCTTTCCAAAACGAGCCCGTGGAGGACGGGCGTTGAAGTGATGGGGGCATGAATGATATCACAACCATAGAGCCGAAGACCAATGGTTAATTGTTTTGCAAATTGATCGTTTGCAGGTCGTTCGTCCCAGCCAATAATGACCGTATTCCCTTCTCCGGGAAACAAATCAATATTCAGCCCGACAGCTTCACCAAGTAATCGGAAAAGATGAGGATGAAGTTGGCGCTGATCAAAAAATGACGAGATTGCATCACTTTCATTCATATCTTCAAGCGTCGTTTGGCCACGGATTCCATCAGTTCCAAAGAACGAAGTCATGACATCACCTAGAGTGAAGAACCCTCAGGATGAATTCCAGTCACGGTCGTGTTGGGTAAAACAACAGAATCTTTGCCGAGGACGACTCCGGGATTGGTGACCACATTGCACCCAAGGGCGCAACCTTCGCCAAGAATGGCTCCAAATTTACGTAGCCCCGAACCAATGGTTTGATGTTCAATCCTAAGAATCACTTCTTTTCCGTCGTTCCTTAGGTTGCTTAATTTTGCTCCGGCACCTAAATTTACTTCTCGACCGAGTATGGAATCGCCTACATAATTGAAGTGAGGAGCTTGAGCACCGGGGAGAAGAATAGAATGCTTTACTTCTGTACAATGTCCAACAATTGCTCCATCACAAATCCATGAATATTGCCGTATGTATGCACTATGGCGAATTTTCGCATTTGGTCCGACATAACATGGCCCGATAAAGTGAACACCAGGCTCTACAGTGGCGGTTTCATCGATGTAAATCAAACCCTCTTCATCGTTAAAACTGCAATGTGATGGAATTTTTGATGTTGTGAGAACACCGTTGAGTTGCTGTCTCAATCCATGTTCATCGTCAATGAGGAGATTCCACGCTGGTTTATCTTCTGGAAACGTTGGCACAGCACCTGCTGTGGAATCATGACTAAGTGAAGGAAATAATGCTGAGGCAAAGACATAGGTTGGCCATTGCATAATCTAATCCAAATGGTTCTATGGCATCAATGTGGTGATACCAGCCTAAGCAGGGTGGTAAATTCTCTTTCCAGTCGTCGTATCGAGTGTAAATGTGATGATGCCCTTGAGATATCTTGGAATGAATAACCCAATCTTTCGTGGTGTAAGGCCATGGTTTCTCATTTTCTTTTCGTTTGAAAGATGATGGACAATATCAGATGCTGAACATTGATCAACAGTTTGCACATAATCAACAATTTCATTCTTCAGTCGTTCGAGTCGGGCTTCTTTTTGGGTCTTTTTCCGAACCATAATATGTATTGGACTTCAGAGGATATAGAGTTCATTCGGGCAAGCCTTGGGCTCCCACGAAAACTCATTTCGTTGACAACAACTCATTCCATTTGAACGAAGAACCACGCCTGAATAACTTTTCATGGAATTCTCGCTGATTAATGTGAAGACATCTTGCCAAGCGACCTCGATTGTTGTAGCACCCCAATCGTACATGAATGGGAACAAAAATATCTGACATAGATATTGAAGGTCCGTTGGGCATTGGCATTTTTGTGGTAACGTTTTCATGCTCTCCATCCCAAGTTAAATCCGAACTGGTTGGCAATGGTAGGTCTCCTTCTGTTTCAAATCGAAGAGTGCCTTCATCAAGTTTCATTGGTTTCCAAGCATCGCGGTTACCCGCATTGAGCCATTCAAGAATGTGCTTCATTTGTGGTCTTGTGGCTAATCCTAGAATTGTTGGCTCCCACCATCCTTCACTTCGTGCAAGTGTTACATGATGAATTCCTGGCTTGACCTCTCGAGCATCCAAGCTATCAGCCCATGTTCTGCACAAGTGCTCTAGGCGAACAAAAAGAAGTGGTAATGGACCCATCATCATGTCTTGTAACCGGTAAGGATTGGCACATTCACCAGTCAAGAGAATTGGAAATCTTTCTGACAATTGTGGTGCGTTATTTTGTTGAAGCAACTTGTCGAGTCCGATGCTTTCATGCTGGTAAGATTGTGCAATTGTCAGGACATCTTCACGGCTCAACACCTTTGACATATCTTGAAATTCTGGATGTTCCAAAGGAATGAGCTGATGTTGAGTAAACAACATCGAACAAGAAGGTAACTGTAAGGGAGAATTTGATGAACTGTATGTCCAAAGTCTAGGATTTGTTTCCATATTCATCACATTTAGTTGGTAAACGTTGCCTCATGAAGACATTGGGGGCAAGTCACTTTGATTGGTCGTTGACTTGGGATGCCGAGAGCAACACCGCACGCAGGACAAACGATTGCTTGTTCAACCATCGCCCGACGTTGTTTTGCTTCAACCGATGGATCATAGTCAAAGGAAAACTGATCCTTATTCACGTATGTTGGTTCATTGATTGTTTGTGTTTGATATTGTGGTTGGCCAAATTCTGTTTTTTGCTGATGAACTTGATTTGTCTGCATTAACGTTGATTCGTACATGTCAGTCGAGGGGCTGTTTTGAACAGGTTGAGAAAATGATGCCATAAGATTTCTCAGCGACTGCTCATCAATGCCATATTGGCGACAAACTCTGTCGATTTCGAGCATTTGGTCGTAACCGTCAAGGCTCAATAACCGATGAAGTTCATTTGAAGGCACTTGAGTCATGAGCGATGTGAAATGCTAAATGCATTTGAGTTTTGAGGATAATCGTGTTCTTCAAATGCCCCAGTAACGTTCTGATTGAGACTGCTTCGCTCGTAGTGTTCTTACAACGGTCATTGTCATCCACAAGATGACAACCCAGATGATTGGTTGTGTAAAATCATCGAGGATAACTGATACACTGAATTCATATCCTTGTTCTCGAAGAAGTTGGTCTGCAATGGTCAGTGCTGCGTTCAAGAATGAATATACCACAACGCCGAATACGCTCAAGACAACCAAACGTCCTGAAAAGGAGCCTCTCTTCAAACGCAGGAGCATGAATCCTGCTGTTGACGTGAGGAAAGCAATGATAATCCAGGCGAGCGAAGAGTGAACCACATTGAGCCATAGAACACTGGAGATTTCATCGCCTTTGAGCAGAGTGTATTCTCTCCAACCTTCTGCAACAGCAAAAATAGCGCTGAAGAGAGTTGCAGTCCAAAGAAGAGAAGAAAACATGGCGGCATCTGCGTTTTCACGCATTTCCTGGATGACACGGTTTACCGTTGACTCCAAACCGGCACCTTTGCTGATGATGTAGAGGCCAAGGAGAAGAGGTAGAGCACCGATAACAATACCGCCAACATCGTCTGGTAGCATGATACCTAATCCAATAATCGCAGTGATAATACCGAATGGGATCATGAATTTAGCTCGCCACTTTGGGTCTTCAAGAGCCTTAACAATGTAATAGTACGTACCTTCTATACCCTTTGACTGCTTGACAATAATCTTCTGAACATGGTCAATACGTACTTGTGATTGGATGATTGGAAGAACGCTTTCATCTTCAGCACCATCGGTCACAAGGATAGCTTCATCGGGCTGGAATGCAGCTACGACTTCTTCGAGTTGGGCGGCGATTGCCCTGTCTGAACGTACGCCGACTTTTTCGTCTCCTGTGAGAATTGCAATTTCGACGTCGTCATCGTCACTTTTGGATTCGCTGAGAGCATCGTGTTGTGAAAGTGCTCCCAAGATTGCGTTTGTATCACTTTCTTCGGGATCTGCGATTCCTAATTTCAGTGCTGCAGTTAAGACCTGTCTTCGGCCAACAACAGGTCCACGAATCGAGGTCTTGATGCCCAAATCATTATCCCTATCGACTGTTAGAACCAAAGTTCTGGTCATGCTTCACCACCCCGCTTGGTTTATCCATACCACTCCTTTCATTCAAACCCTTGTGTAGTTTGAACGTTTGCGGATATTAGTTTGCTGCTGCTTTTTCTCTGCGTCTGATAACTGCTGCATCATCTTGACCAGCCGGAGGGTCAATCCATTCTTCATCTCCTGGCAACACCAAATCAGCTCCAATATTGACTAATCGAAGCGCAAGATTCTGTTGGGTTGAAATGAGACGGTCCCAATCTGTAGAATCGTTGTTCCATGCTTTCCATTGTGACATACGTCGAGTTGATTGAACAAACCTTGCATACAATTTCATGTGTGCTTTTGCGGTAAGTGGCCAAAAGAAAAAGAAAAACAAGAAAATACCAAATGAAGGTAACGTAGTCACATATTTTAGGACGGCGTTCTCAGAGAGGAATACAAAAATTGGACTCGCATCATCTTGGAGCAACCACGCCATCGTCACAGACATGGCAGCCCACCATAATGGAAAGATAAACATCGATGATAAGACCTTGATACTCCCTTGAAGAGAGTCATCAACTCTTGCTTTTTTCGTAAACCATTCAAGAAAACCTTGGAATTTGTATGGCACATAATTCCCAACCATTGCACCCCACGTAACAAGGCCAAACATCCAAACAACCGACCACAACCACAAAGCTATGATTCGAAAGAGCCCCAAAAAATCCAACTGTTTCGGACGTGCATCGACATCGTATGGTGTGAGGTGAAGACGTTCAAGATGACGAAAATGTTCCTCACATTCGCTTGCAAGAGTTTGTGTTCTTTCCGGTTCGTGCTGCATCATGTATTCCCAACCTGCACGTAGTCGCCGTGCTCCAAGTATTGATTCAGCATAGGATAGTCGTGTGATAGAGTCTCCGGATTGACGTTGTTTTTCAGCATAAATAACACTCCTTCCTTTCCAAATAAGTCTTCTTTCTTCCCAGGAGGTTTTTGACAAATTCGCCCGTTTTAGTTCAGTTTCAATTGCAGCGGTCACCACATCAATCCACAGTTGTTCTTGTTCCGGTTGTTCAGGTAATTCGGGAAGGTCCATTGGTCGTTCGAGGACGATCGCCGCTCGTTCGCGGAACCGACTAGAATCAGAGTAATGTAAGCCAATTGGAATGAGTCTTGGTTCTGGACGCCCCATATCTTTCGAGATTTTAAGAGCCTGAAGCATGATTCTTGCAGCGCCAGAACGTATTTTTTGCACACTTGCCAAGCCGTGAGTTGTCTCCTCTGGAAACATCAAAACTTGACTTCCTTCTGCGATTTTGTGAGCCATTTGTTTCAATATTTCATCATTTTTTGAAACTGAATTCGCAAGACTATCTTGCTTTCTCGGCGTTTCGAGTGCAACAACGCCGGCCATTCGAAAAAAGAAACCGATGAAAGGGATTCGAAACAATGAATGTTGTACGAGCGTCGTCAACTTTCCATGTAATCTCGATGTCATCACCATTGGGTCAATCAATCCATTTGGGTGCCACGTGATGAACAAGACGCCTCTGTCATCTGTTTGTTCGTTGTCCACCACATCGACTTCTCGAAACCAAATGTTCGTTAAGAATCGAAAAAATAAACGGAAAAAACGGTATGCCAGGGGGAGTTTGTCATGCGGTGATGGGGCGGTGTCACCCTCCATAGATGATGATGAGCGGGCTCCTTATTATGACCATCCCTATACCATCTTTTCAGTATTTATTTTGTGTTCACTACTCGCAGATTCCGGAACAACGGGTGTTGATCTAGATCTCCAACGTTGTGCAGCGCGGATATACTTCAATGGATGGTCCATCCAAGGCTGATCGCATGTCCGATTATCGCCGGGAAGGACTGGACAATTGTGATTCACCTTCAACTTTCCACAACCTGCTGGTGTGTATTCGTTGGCGTACACATGGTCAACCTGGTAAGCTGTTGTAGATTCGGAAAAGTCCGGCGCCCCTCTAAAAAAATCCACCGTCGCTTCTTTGGCAAGCGATAATGTTGAAGCCATTGATGCTAGAAAGAGTCTTCCAAAGTGATTGACGTTAACGCCCATACCTAAATCTTGAATTATTTTTTGCATACAAGGTGGCCAATCCTCTTGATGAGCATCATTCATCGACAAGAATTCGGAGGCTTTTGTTGATAGTAATTGTTGAACCATCGCAACAGGTTCTGCAAGACGCACCGCAAGTTCAGTCGTCACTTCAGGGACCTTTGCCAATGCAGTAGATTCGATGTCATGCTTGATTCTCTCCCGCAAGAGCCGTGATAATTTTTCAGAAGAAGAATATGTTTTTTCTTGATGGAGGGTAATCCAACCTTTGTCGATTTCTACATTTGGTAATCTCCATCTTGGGCCAGTAATTTTTGGACAAACCTCGATAAAGTCAATGAGGCCAATTTTCCAAGTCGAAGATTGTGACGGAACGGCGGCCATGTACCCATATCCTCTATGGGTTTGTAGGCTTGCTGCATCCATCTTTTTAATCGAGGAAAAGTATGTATTCGCTACAATTTCTAAATTCTTCTCGTCTTGACAGAGAAGTTTTTCCGCTCTCGTAGCCTCTGCTTGAGCCCATCTTGAGATTAATCGTTCATCTTCAGAAGCACAAACGACAAGCCTCGCATAATAAAACGAAAAGGCTTCGATGACCCTTCCTTCCTCGGTATGAATATCTCCTGCGCTGATTTGAACACCATCCTTAGATTCGATGGTATCAACAAGTCGACCCCTCGCTCTTTTCCTTGCATCCGCCATCATCGATCCTTCGAGGAGTTCATCGAGATCAATACCATGTTTCGTTGCTATTTGTGCAATATATGCACTCGCTTGAGGAAGGAAAGGATAACGTGCCAACGTCACCTCTTGCTCCACAACTGGCGGAGTTTCGGGCACTGGCATGTTGACTCCACATCTCTCACAGATTATCAACTTCAGGATAGGGGTTGTTTTGAAAAATACAACCTTAAGCCACAAGCATGAGCCACCCCCCATTCGAATCACTTCGTCTTGTTCAAGACAAGGTTCGGAAACACTTCGGTTGGTCGCTGGAAGACGACTTGCGTAGTGTAACATCTATGGCATCTATTTTTTCAGGTCCGAATCCATATGGGGTCGATGAATGGAACCCCTCGAATCGTGCATCGACGCTCAAAACTCTTCAATATCGCATCATGGCTTCCAAACAACTCATTTTTGTTGGTGCTGCAGTTGAACCAGAGGAAATTCCCGAAAACAAACCCGTTGGCACGGAATACATTGTTGCAGATGGAGCTGTAGGTGCTTGCATTGGAAAGGTTCCTCCACTCTGTGTTGTCTCAGATTTCGATGGGCAACCATATCTTGAACAGGCCATGAACCACAATATTCCTCTTGTTTTGCATGCCCATGGCGACAATATCGATTTGTGGAAGCAATCTTTTGAATCATGGGTTGCATCATCGTATTCGCCACCAATTGTTCTCACGCACCAAACTCCTGAGGTTATCGATGGGATTCATAATGTTGGAGGATTTACCGACGGTGATCGAGCGGTATGTTTTGCTTATTGGTGTGGATTACAGCACTCAAACATCAAATTTCTTGGTTACGACAAAAACATCGTAGGCAGATGGTCTGGGCACACAACCACGGACAAAAAGTTAGCAAAATTACGATGGATGGAAGACATTCTTATGATGTTTCCATGTTACGAATCGAGAGACGAGCATTCAAAAGAGGATGCTTCGAGTTTGATGTGATACAGTGAGCAGTAAGCAAATCATTCTATGGATTATTGCAGTCCTCGTTGTGAACATCACATGGGCCTTTGTTACCGATTCTGAAGCTTCATATGAAATCAATTCAAAAGACCAAACTGAAGAAAAAAGAGATATCGATATCGCAGATTTTTTCGGAATGACAGAACCGATACCAGCACGAATAGAGATGACATTTTACCCCTCTAACACAGGTGAGTCGAATTATTCTTTTCTCCTTACCGATGGAGATGATGTCGTGACACAGGGTTCAGGAATTGCAACGAATTCTGAGATATGGGTTGGTGAATTATCTCCGGGCACGTTTGAAATGTCAGTCGATGTTTCAAACGGCATCACTGCTGACCAAACGATGTACACTCAACCGTTCAAACCATATCAAATATCGGGGCACATCGTGGTTAGCATTGCATTGGTTGCGGTATCATTCGCTGAGGTCGGAGTGCGTGCCTTTATTCAACAAAAACAACAAGCAAAGGTCAATTCAACACCAGTGAC
>Ga0255751_10001834_pt1 | contig 20109 bp, 15 predicted proteins | sample 071ome_20_FD_179951 | JGI IMG/M metagenome (GOLD analysis project Ga0255751, IMG submission 179951) | Coastal salt marsh microbial communities from the Groves Creek Marsh, Skidaway Island, Georgia - 071412BT metaG (version 2) | ecosystem: Environmental > Aquatic > Marine > Intertidal zone >...
AAGCACAAACCAAATGTTCTCGATTGGGTCGGCGTAGGCAAAACAAGCAAACCATAACAGGGAGAGTTGAATCGTTGTGCGTGTTGTTGTTTTATCACCAAATTTCGATGGGAATGAATGGATGCCTTGTTCTTTATCGCTCTCAACATCCATTCGTGCGTAGTTGATATCAAACGCTGCGATCCATAGAGCTACGCCAAGAGAAATCGGTAGGATGGTTGGCGCCCATAGAAATTCTGTATGAGTTTGAAAGTCTCCGTGAAGTGCAGCCCAGCCGTGAACGTCTGCAGCAATGGCTAACCATGCTCCCGCAGGGGCAAGTCCGAGGCATAGCCCGAGCCACAGGTGGCATAACCAGGTAAACCGCTTCATGTAAGGGTAGGCAATGAAAGCAGCCACTGGAAGCCAGGCCATCATCAAAGCAACTCTGTTGAGTAAACCAGCGCTGACCAACAGCACCAGAAGAAAGAGGCCTGAAAGAATCCAAGCGGTATTCAAACTCATTGAACCCGATGCAAGATGGCGCTCTTTTGTTCTCGGATTTGCAGCGTCAATGTCTTTGTCGATAATACGATTCAACGCCATAGCTAGCCCCCGTGCTCCGACAGCTGCAAGCAGAATCCAAAGAAGGTCGATACTGAAGGGGAGGTCAAACTGCTCCAATGCAATGATGTAGCCTATCAAAACAAACGGGAGGGAAAAAAGAGTGTGCTCTACCTTAACGAAGGACATCACTTGCTTGAAGTTCATTCCTTTGGTCCCCCAAACGAGAGGTGGGGGGGCCATTGATATTTTTTGAGTTCGGGATGGCTTGCAACTTTTTCGAGGGTTTCTTCGTTGTGGAGGGTGATTGCAGGCCATCTTCGAACGCCGTATTGGTCCGAGGGGATCGGTGTTGTTGCATCCCAACAAAGCCTGTCTTTACTTTCATCGAATGTTAGGCCTCGGCCAACATCAAATCGAGATGTGAGTTGCCAAAGAAGCCGCCGTCTTGCCTTTTTGGTTGTTAGGTCGAGGTCATCATTGGTGATAAACAACCAGCGAAGTAAACGTTGAGAATCCAATTGCCATATTTGATTTCTCAATTGGATAATTTGTTCTCGACGCCTGGCTTCTGCCTCATCGTTTGAGCCTGTACCGCCATCACGTGCAGTCGGACTGTCATTGATGCTCAGTGATACGACGAGCATGTTATCTCTCAGCATCCTCGCCTGGCGAACATACTCAAGAGCACGAACTTGTTCAATGTCAGTGAATGGCGTGGATGATACGCCCTGTTGTCTCCATTCCGGTGTTTCAATGTTGAAGGAGCCTTCGAGCGGCGGTGCAGGAGAACGCGGGTCTGTGCTTACAATTGACGAGGCATCGATAAGCAATTTATCGTGAACGTTTTCAAACGGCGATGAGGCTTCTAAAGCGTCGGCAACCATCCCTGGTAAGACGATGACATCTTTCGCAATCTCGACTTTATTGTTGAGTGCGTCAAGAAATGCATCGAGGTCTTTAGGGTCATGGTTTTGGTCAACAGCCGTGATGATCTTGAGGAACATCATTTGTCCTGCTCCAAGCAATCCCAAAGCAGTCTTTCTCGCTTGCCGTGGGTATCGTTGCTTTGAGGCAACAATTGCTAGATTGTGAAAACCGGTCTCAAGAGGAAGATGGACACTTGCAACATCTCGATGTTGGAAACGCAAAACCGGAGAGAACTGCCTTCCAATTGCTTCACCAAGATACCCATCCTCCATTGGTGGTAAACCTACGATGGTAGCGGGCAGAATTGCATCTTTTCGACATGTGATTGCTGTAACGTGCAAAACTGGATATTGACCAGTCAGCGAATAATAGCCAAAGTGGTCTCCGAAAGGCCCTTCCAATTTCGTTTCGGCGGGGTCACAGTATCCTTCGATCACGATATCAGCTTCTGCAGGAACATAGAGATCTTGAGTCAACGCCTTTGTGATTGGCAACGATTTACGGCCAAGAATACCCGCGAATTGATATTCGGAGAGGTTATCAGGTAAAGGTGCAATCGCTGAAAAGATAAGTTCGGGGGGTCCGCCAATGCAAACCGCAACTGGCATTCGTTCACCACGTTCTGCATGTTCTGCCCCATGTTTGTGAATTTGCCAGTGTAGCCCTAACTCCTTTTGATTGTGGACTTGAGCACGATACATGCCAAGGTTATGTTCTCCGTTTGCGCTTTTCGTTACAACAAGTGGTAATGTGACAAAATGTCCTCCGTCCATAGGCCATGTTTTGGGGATTGGAAGTTTGGTCAAATCAAGCGGGAGCTGGACTCGTTGGCATTTCCCTCGTCGAACTTTCTTGGGTGGCATAGCAAGTGCATCACGTAGTAGTGGCAAGCCTTTCCACGGCTTTCTCATGTAGAGGCCGATATCGGGTTTCATCATTGCGACCATTCGATCGCCGATTTCAGTCTCGTGGCTTGCACCAAGTGCTCGGAGCGTTCTGTCATGGCTGCCAAATGCGTTCATGAGGAGTGGCATTGATGCTATTGTACCATCGGGCAATCGAGGTTGTTCAAACAGAACTGCAGGGCCATCGTTCTTTACGAGTAAATCTGCAATCGCTCCTGCCTCGTATTCCACATCGACAGGATGAGACATTCGAAGCAATTCACCTCGTGACTCGAGGTGGTCTACCCATTTGCGAAGTGTCCTCCATGCCACGCCTCTCGGTAGGTGTTCTCACCTATGAACCTCCGTATTTCGCTGATTTACAGCAAAATGAATCCTTTCGATGTTAAAATGACAAGTAGCATGAATTTCTGGCTAAGCCGAGGGGTTTTCGTTGGCATCTTCAGAACATCGAACCATCCTTTCGCGGTTGTTTGCTGGTTCGAAAAAAAAAGCCATTCCGACAATGCGTTGGAGTGCAGCCGACCCGTTTGAACGAAAACCAAAATTATCGACAATGTTCGCCCTCATTTTTGGGTTGATTCTCTTTGGTCTTGGCGATGCGGTGATTGTATCTGCGGTATGGGGTGTCACACCTTGGACTGTTTTAGCGATGGGTTTAGCAGAACAAGTTGGGACAACGATTGGACGAGCTACGTTCATTGTCAGTGTTGTCGTGCTCGCTTTGTGGTATCCTTTACGAGAAAAACCCGGAATAGGTACAATCCTCAATATCATCATCATCGCCGCTATGATCGATATTGCATTACCATATTTGCCTACACCAACAACGACCTTTGCCTCCTTTTGTACTGTGATTATTGGCACTGCACTTATCGCCGTTGGGAGCGGGTTTTACCTCACTGCGAATTTGGGCCCAGGACCACGTGATGGGTGGATGACAGGTCTACATCGAAAAACGGGAATTTCCATCGGTATTGTGCGAACGGTCATTGAATGTACAGCACTTTTTGTTGGATGGCTCCTCGGTGGAAATGTTGGGTTTGGAACGTTGGTGTTTGCATTGTGTATTGGGCCGATGGTGAGCGTGATGTTACGACTCTTATCAAATTATAAAATTCCAATTGAAAATTAAAAAATTTAATACGAAATTTACCTGCCCCTATTGCCGAATAAAGCCACCGTTTTGTTCATGAGCCTGTGTTGTGTGGTTGGGATAAGCGAGGAGTCATCATGAATGTCTGTGACGTGGTCATTATCGGTGCAGGTCCGGGTGGAGGCTCCGCAGCATTGCACTGTTCGAGGCTGGGATTGAACACAATGATTCTCGAAGCCGACCCAGAAGTTGGCACACCCGTCCATTGTGGAGAATGCCTATCACAAATTGCTGTTGACAATCTCGATCTCGCCCTTCCCGATGAAGTCATTGCTCTCCATGTGAAAGGTATCCGGGTCATCTTTCCGGATTCAACCGCCAAAAAACTGACTGAACCGGGCTATGTTCTAGAAAAGCATCTCTTTGAACGATGGTTGTGCGATGAAGCGTGCAAAGTTGGGGCGAAACTTCACCTGCACCATAAGGTTACAAAAATGGAGCGGATTTACAATAGTGAAAACGAATTTTCTAATTGGATTATTGATGGAAAAGGCGAACAATTTCCTATCGAATGTAAAGCCGTCATCGATGCATCTGGAGTTTCAGGAGTGGCTTCAAAAATTCTCGATATGGGTACTGAAGTCGAGGTCATTGCTGGCTTTCAATACGAGATGCATGAGGTTGAAAATGATGGCTACCTCGACTTTTATCTCTGGCCCAAGTACTCTCCACATGGTTATGTTTGGATGATTCCCAAAAAAGAAGGAAGAGCAAATGTGGGGCTTGTGACGACTGACAAAAAAGGTGCAGTCAAGTATCTTGATTCGTTTATCGAAGATACCTATCTCAAACCAAAACCGACTGCAAACCCACCTTGGAGGGCTGATGGAATAAAGGTACGCCCTTTCGGTGGTACGATTCCTATCTCAGGACCACGTAGTGTAACAGTTGCTGATGGTTTAATTCTCGTAGGCGACGCTGCTGGATTTACCTCTCCGTTATTTGAAGGAGGCTCACATCTCGCACTGTGGTCTGGGAGAGAAGCTGCACAAACCATTCACTCAGCCATTCAACGTGGATCGCTCGAAGCCAAACATCTTTCAGGGTACGAAAAAGCATGGAAATCGACGTTTCCACCGTATCATAAAATTCTCAAAGGTAAAACAGCGTTGTATGACTTGAGTGACGAACAAATGTCTGTGATGGCCCGGTGCCTTCCCGAGGAACTTGGTAACATGTCTCCACTCGACAAGGCTTGGATAGGGGTGAAAATATTGTTCAGAAAGCCAACATTATACACAAAGAAAGTGATTTCAGTGCTCCTTTCATTTGGTTACTCTCGAGCAAAATTCTTTGGTTGGTAATGTACTTGAAACATAAACGGTTAGATTAACCATGTGGGAATTCATTCTTTGGATATCCCTCATCGCCCTCATCTATCTGATGGTTCAACCAAGGCCTGAAGAGCACCCGAGGTGGTTCAATCAGAGCCTACACATTTTGTTTGCGCTTCCATTTGCAATTTTAGCGATGTTGTTTGTCACGAACAACACAAATTTTCTCCATGTCGCATTACACGGCGGTGAACAACTGCCACTTCGCTATAGATTTGCAGCCACTTGGGCTGCAAGGGAGGGGCCACTCTTGCTTTGGTTTGGCTGGATGGGACTTCTCGCTTACATCTACCGTGATGCTTTGGAGGGAGAACATACTGAAACACACACCCTCCGCTTGAGATTTCATTATGGAATGATGATTCTTCTCCTCCTTATCGCAATATCACTCCAACCCTTTGAAAAATTGGAATCCTCTATACGATCTCAAGGACTCAATCCTCTTCTCCAAACCGACCTCATGGTCATTCATCCCCCACTTATCTTCTTGGCCTATTCGTATTGCTTGTTGCTTGCTACCATCGGTCTGAGCTCAATTTTTTCAAATGAGGATTCAAAATTGAAGCAACGAATGGTCCCCATACTTCGTCCGGCATTCTTTATTACAACTCTAGGCATTGGTCTCGGAGGGCTTTGGGCGTATCTCATTCTTGATTGGGGCGGGTATTGGGCTTGGGACCCGGTAGAAACAGGTTCTTTCCTTCCATGGATCGTTCTTGCCATGATGGTTCATTTACGCACCCGGCCCGGAAAAGTATCGGATTCATTTTGGATAGGCGGGGCCCTCGTTGCAGGTTTTATGGCAATTTTTGCGACTTTGGTGACGAGGGCAGGAGGTGTTTGGGCTACATCCGTCCACACCTTTGTTCAAGATGATTCAGCCCTCTCGTCAAGTGACGTCTTTTTCCGATTCATGGCACTTCGAGAAGGCGATGTGGCCTTAGAGATCATGAGTTATCTTCTGATTTGCTTCATGCTCGTCGGTGCTTGGCTCGCCCATATCCGTATCAAATCGACTTCGCTTACCAATGCTCATGTCGGCCATTGGATGTTTTTGGCACCTATCGTTCTCGTCACTTTTGGTCTCTTCGTAGGGCCATCCCTCTTTGCAACCATTCCTCCAGTTGGCTATTTGATGATTGGATTGCTTCCGCTTCTTGCTTCGTACGCCTCTCATCACATCACATCGAGAAGCGAAGGATTGGCCGTTGTATTTTCAATTCTCACCTATTTTGTGGTCCAAGATGTCATGCTAACAACAGCCCTTGTCTGCTTTATTTTTGCAATGCAGTACGCCGAGCAAATACACAAATGGGGATGGGCTACTGCCGGAGTAGCACTTTCAATTTCAGCCGCTTGGAGCAACATGATTTCGATATATCAAGCCGCTATTATGATGGTTCTCTTCATGCACCCCTGGCTTGTTGTACAATCTTCCGATGATGAATCATCAAAGAGCATTGACATGTTTAAACCACGTTTTGCGTTGTGGGGAAACGTCGTCATCGCAGGAGTTTACCTCATTTTGACTTGGGTCATTCTTCTTTCGAGCATTGATGCAATCAGTTTTGAAACCCATGAATTGTATGGAGCGCCGTTCTTATTTGCTCTTGGTTGCAGTTTTTACTTGTATATGGGACGACATCTCGACAGAAAGACAAAACAGATTGGGCTATCGAGCGTTGTTGTATTTTCACTGGTTGGTTTGTTCTTTGCACCTCATGCATGGGGTTTCGATTCAGACCATTCAATTTCGGAAATCGTTAGCAGAGGCCATCTTGCATGGGTGGTGCTTCCGATGATGTTGGTTGCAGCACCTTTTGTCATTCATGAACTCGTAACAGAAGTAAAAAGACAACGTCGACAAGGTAAGCGTTTGAATTCGATTTCGTTCAAGGCACATATGACGCATCTTGGCTTGCTTCTGCTCATTATTGGTCATATTTTTACCACAACCCTTGTCGATCGAGGGGATGCATCTCACCGTGTCACATTAATCCGAGATGAGATTGTTGTGTACGAAGGCTACGGTTATGTGTTTACCGATGTAGAGTTAACCACCGATGACTTGGAGGTGGGCGATGGCCTCGTCACCTTGTCCATCGAAATCTATTCAGTTGATGATGGAAAGATTGGGGAAAAATTGACCACGTTGCAACCGGGTGTTTTGCGCTTTGATTCCACGATGTTTCCGCGTTCAGAGGTTGACACGTATTCAAGGCTCACAGGAGACACAGTTGTCATTTTTGATGGCACCCAAGCATCCTCCCTCATGCAAAGCGTTTCCACCGATGGAACTGAGTCAGTCGAACTCATTCGGGTGACGATCTACACTCTACATGGGTCGCATTTGGTTTGGCTAGGCTGGGTGTTGATGTTGATGGGCATGGTTTCCCTGGCAGCCCCGACGTTCAAGAAAACTGCTGAAGAAGAAGAGTGAAATCTTCCAATTAAGTTATGAAGGAGAGGTAGGTCGCCAAATCACCCAAGGTGATAGAATGGACGAAGGAACCATTGTGCATGTCGATTATGAACTCTACGACGGAGAAGAAGGAAAATTGATTGAGACTACACGAGAAGAGGTTGCTAAAGAGCACGAAATCCATCAAGAAGGTCGAAAATATTCACCAATGGTATGCGTTGTTGGTACAGGTCAGTTGATTCCAGGATTCGATGCAGCACTTTCCGATGCAAAACCAAACAAGGAAATTGAAGTTGTAATCCCTCCAGCAGAAGGCTACGGCGAAAAAGATGCAGAACTCATGGAGACAATCAGCTTCCAGAAACTTGCAAGTTCCGTTCAAGACCCGCGTTCATTGTACATCGGTGCACCAGTCAACATTGGTGGACGTCAAGGTATCGTCACCTATGTTGCAGCAGGACGAGCACGAATCGATTACAATCATCCTATGGCTGGTAAGACACTCAAGTACTCATTCAAGATTGTTGAAGTTGTTGACGGTGAAGTCGAAAGAGTTCAAGCACTCCTAGAATCAACAACAGGACATTCGGACTTTGAAGTAGAAATTTCCGGAAAAGACATTACCATCACTCTTCCCCAAACGATGTTGTTTGACACAAATGCTGCTATGACCAAATTCAGAGTTGTAACAACGCTACGAGAATCAATGGATTGTGGCACCGTCCGATTCGTTGAGGTCCACGAAGACCGAGCAGTTGCTGACCATGACCACGACCATGACCACGACCATGACCACGATCATGACCACGGCGAAGACTACTCAAAGAAGTCCGTAGCAGAACTCAAAGATTTGTGCAAAGAGCGTGGCCTACCTGTCGGAGGCAAGAAAGCAGACCTTGTTGCACGTTTGAGCCAAGAAGAAGAGTGATTGAAACTCCTTCCTCTATGGGCACCTTAACGGTGCATCAAAATACTACCACTCGTGGAGCGAACTAGGAATGGTCGACATGGATGATGCGTTGAATGCCTCAACCAATGTCTTGGACTACGATGAATACTCCTTGCTCGAAAAAATCGTCATGTGGGTTGCTTTGATTGCAATCTGTGGAGTTCTAGCAGGATTCGTCTTAGCATACGATGCTTTTTGGGTGGAGGGGCTCAAACCCATTATCTGGGACCCGGTCGTCAAAGATGCTGGAACATCAGGTGATGCAGGATATACGCCTCAAAACACTGCAATCTACACTTCATCGCTTCTTTTCTGTGTTGTTCTCTTCCAGGCTTTGTTTAGGAAGTGGAATATTCCTTATGGAAAGAACATGACGATTGCTCTCATTGCTTGGGTTTGTTTGGCACCAGTACTACGGGTGCTAGAGGATGCTGATTTTTTCCGTACATCCGTTGACGTTTTCCTCATCTCACCTATCATCCATCTTGTGTTGGCCTTTCATCTCATTACCGTGGCAGTTTCTTCTCACTTTTTTGCAAGCTATCTCGACGATGAAACCTCTGATGCTTCTGAGAATACTCAGCGAATCACGCTCTTTGTTCTGATTGCTGGTCTGCTTTCCCTTCATTGGATGGTGTTCTATTCGTCTTCATACGAAGAGCATACCAACATTGGAAGTTTGTATGTGAATATTGGCCTCTTTGCTTCAATTTTGTCGGTTTGGCTTGTACTTGTTCAAACAAGAAATTGGGATGCTATGACTCGAGGCATGCTCTCCTTTGCTATCTCTGCAATAGTCCTAGGTGTGTTTCACTGGTTTCAGTTCCTTTCCACACCTTGGGTGCAAGAATCAGGGAAGGTTTCCGAGGGGGCAGTCTTGTGGCCGGCTCTCATCGTTCTCGGCATCCCTTTTGTTGTCTGCTATGTTCTGTACAACATCGGTAAGGAAGACGCATATCAACTTGAACTCACAGGGTATAAACCAGGCATCATCCCTGATGGTTACAGCCTTGATGACTGGGAAAAGAACGGCGAATCGTACAAAGACCACCCCGTAGAACTTCTTTCAGGTAAAGCACTTCTCGCTCATCCAATGGTGCTAGGCATGGTGTTTGGGCAATTATGCGATGGTTTTGCAACGATGATGGGTATCGATTTTTTCGGATATGGTGAAAAGCATCCAGTAAGCAATAGTGTCATCGGAATCGGTGGTCAAATCAATGATATGTTGGGCATCTCGCTTGGCGAGGGTGCTTGGTTTTTTGCCGTGATCAAAGCATGCCTCGTCGCAGCCATCGCCTTTCTCTTTTCCAAGATGCGAATTGAGCGACGTCAAGCACATTTACGACTCTTAATCGTTCTAGCGGTCATGATTGTTGGACTCGCACCAGGTTTGAGGGATATTGGCCGCCTCATGCTTGGTGTCTAATCCCGAAAGTTTGTTGAATGAAATTAAAGAACAACGACGCCTGCGTTCATCTTAGGGGTCGTCATGGATAGATTACCATCTCATGCAATGGTGAACAGCGAAGAGTTCACAATGCGAAAAAATCACAATGAAACCCTCATTTCGACTTTAAAGCACCACTTGGAGCGTTCGTATCAAGGAGGCGGAGAAAAGTACGTTGATCGTCATAGGTCCAGAGATAAGCGGTTGCCTCGTGAACGAATCGAACAAATCATCGACCCAGGTACCGCTTTTCTCGAATTATCGCCACTCGCTGCTCATGAATTGTATGACGGCAAAGCATTTTCTGCAGGCATAGTAACTGGTATCGGCTCAGTGCATGGTAGGTAATGTATGTTCGTTGCCAACGATGCAACAGTCAAAGGGGGCTCGTACTATCCAATGACGGTTAAGAAACACATTCGTGCACAAACGATTGCACACGAAAACCATCTTCCCTGTATTTATCTCGTCGATTCAGGCGGAGCATTCCTTCCAATGCAAGATGAAGTGTTTCCGGACATAGAGCACTTTGGGCGTATCTTTAGAAATCAAGCAAGAATGTCAGGTGATGGCATCTACCAAGTCGCAGCAGTCCTTGGCTCGTGTACTGCGGGAGGTGCATATGTTCCTGCAATGTCGGATGAATCGATTATTGTCAAAGGAAATGGTACAATCTTCCTTGCAGGTCCGCCACTTGTCAAAGCTGCAACTGGCGAGGAGGTCACAGCAGAAGACCTCGGTGGTGCTGATGTACACACGGCAAAATCAGGTGTAGCAGACCATTTTGCTGAAAACGAGGATGAAGCACTTCGGCTAGTACGCAACATCGTCGAGAACCTCGGTGTGTCTGAAAAGACACCATATCAGACCTCACCAGTGGAAGAGCCATTCTATGACCCGGAGGAACTTTTGGGCCTTATTCCAGAAGATAACCGCACCCCTGTCGATGTTCGAGAACTCATCGCACGAATGGTGGACGGTTCAAGATTTCATGAATTCAAAGCGAGATATGGTACAACACTTGTTTGTGGTTTTGCACATATTCATGGATACAAGGTGGGCATTGTTGCGAACAATGGCATTCTGTTCTCAGAGTCGTCGCTTAAAGGAGCACACTTCGTTGAATTGTGTGGTCAACGAGGCATACCGCTTCTCTTCCTTCAAAATATCACAGGATTCATGGTTGGTCAGGCTTACGAATCAGGTGGTATTGCAAAAGATGGTGCAAAACTCGTTACTGCAGTTTCATGTGTCAATGTGCCAAAGTTCACAGTCATCGTCGGAGGTTCACATGGTGCAGGAAACTACGGCATGTGTGGGCGTGCATACGACCCCCGATTCTTATTCATGTGGCCAAATGCAAGAATTTCAGTTATGGGCGGTCCGCAAGCAGCAGATGTGTTGACCACGGTGAAGCAAGATCAACTCGCTCGTGAAGGCAAAGAACCGATGGCAGGGGGCGAATTAGATGCATTCCGCTCACCAATACTCGAAAAATACGAAGTTGAGGGCAGCCCATATTATTCGACAGCACGCTTGTGGGATGATGGTATCATCGATCCACGTGATACTCGTGATGTCCTTGGTTTGTGTCTGGCTTCGTCTCAAAATGCACCTTTGCCGGACAACAAGTATGGCATTTTTAGAATGTAATATTTCAATTGAAAATTTAAAATTTATATTGGAGAAATCGACATGGAATCATTACATCATCCACCGCAATACGAAAACATAACGCTTTCACTTGACGGCCCAGTAGCATCGATTACGCTTTCCCGTGAAGAAAAGTACAACGCAATGAATATTGCACTCATCAAAGACTTAGTTGATGCAATCGACTGGACATCCTCGATGAGCGTTGGCTCTCAAGGTAAATTGCATGACGAGGAAGGAAAACCGTACCTTCGCGTAATTGTTGTTCGTGGTGCTGGAAAGCACTTTTGTGCAGGTGCGGATATCGAAATGATGCGAGATGCAGGTGCAAAAAGTCCCGAAGAAAACCGGACTGACTCCGAACGATTGGATCGTCTGTTTAATTCGCTATGGGCCCATCCATGCTTTACTATTCTCGTTGCTCAAGGTGTCGCTCTCGGCGGTGGTGCTGGCCTCGTTTCATGCAGTGACTATGCCGTGGCCACATCTTCGAGTAAGATCGCACTCTCAGAGGGTAAACTGGGCATTCTGCCTGCTGTGATTGGACCATATGTGTACCGTAGAGTTGGCTCAGCTAATTTCCGCAGACTTGCAATGCAAGCAAGCCGCATTACCTCAGAAGAGGCTCTTCGCGTAGGTCTCGTCGATGCTATTGCTGATGACGCCCATGGGGCAGAAACTCTGGTTGAAACAATGATTGCTGAAGTGATGTCAACAGGTCCACAAGCTGTAACACAGGCTAAATTACTCACGTTAGGATTTGACCGCTGGAATGGTGATGATGCATCTCTACGAGAGTGGACACTTGACTATACCAGCAAAATGCGAGGTTCTGATGAAGGCCAAGAAGGGCTTTCTTCATTTTTAGAAAAGAGACCTCCTCATTGGAAGATAGAATAACGGTGGAGGATATGTTTTCGAAAGTGTTGGTTGCAAACCGTGGCGAAATCGCCTGCCGCATCCTTCGTGCCTGCAAAGAAGCGGGGCTTGATACCGTAGCAATTGCTGCCAAAAACGACGCATCCTCGATGTTTACAGAACTTGCAGACCACCTTGTCATCCTCGAAGGTGATGACATCCAGTCAACATACCTCAACAGCGAGGCAATCATCAGCATTGCACTGAAAGAGGGTGTTGGTGCTATACATCCTGGTTTCGGGTTTCTATCTGAACGGGCAGATTTTGCTCAAGCGGTCATGGATGCAGGCATCGTATGGATAGGTCCTTCACCACATGCGATTGAGCAGATGGGTGACAAGATGACAGCACGCATGACCATGAGGAATGCAGGGGTCCCAGTTATCCCCGGAGAAGAAATAGAATCAAAAGATGACGATGAGGCTTTGCGACTTCTTGAAGAAGCAAGTGCAAGCGTTGGATATCCGCTTTTACTCAAAGCCTCAAGCGGCGGGGGTGGGAAAGGTATGCGAATTGTTCGCAATCCGGCTGATTTTTCAGCGGCAGCTGTCGGCGCACGCCGAGAAGCACAGGCGGCTTTTGGTGATGCAAGGCTGTACATTGAACGATTGCTGGAGCACGCAAAACACGTTGAGATTCAAGTTCTCGCAGATTCCCATGGTCGAACCATCCACTTAGGTGAACGGGAATGCAGCGTTCAACGCCGTCATCAGAAAGTGTTCGAAGAAGCACCTTGCGCAACATTGACCGATGAACTTAGGGAAGCGATGGGAAATGCAGCCGTCGCTGCTGCAGAAGCGGTCAACTACGTTGGTGCAGGTACCGTTGAATTTATGCTCACCAATAACGGTGAATTTTTCTTTTTGGAAATGAATACTCGAATACAAGTTGAGCATCCAATCACAGAGATGGTGACTGGTGTCGATTTAGTGCGAGAGCAACTTCGCATTGCACAGGGAGAACCTATGTCAGTACAATCACTCGATATGCGAGGTCATGCCATTGAGGTTCGACTTTATGCGGAGGACCCAGAACAAAACTTTCTTCCATCGATTGGACCTCTCGCAGTATTCATACCACCAGAAGGTCCGGGCATCCGTCTCGATACAGGGGTTCGCCAAGGTGATGAAGTCACACCATACTACGACCCAATGCTTGCTAAACTCATTTGCTGGGCACCTACAAGGAATGAATGCCTCCAAAAGATGCGAAGAGCACTCGATGAATTCATCGTACTCGGTACGACGACAAACCGCCAATTTTTACGAGAATTATGCGATATCGATGCAGTGGTTCATGCTACGACAACCACAACGACGATCGAGGATGTATGGCCTGATGGTTGGTCTGCTCTCCATCGGCCCGAGGTTCTTGAAGCAGGTTTGTTGCTTGCTGAAGTTGGTGAACAATTGGGTTGGGCACGTGCTTCACACACTTCAATATCAGCCGATGGTGAAGTTGAAGTAAACCCGTTTCAAACAATTTCCAGGAGGTTTCCGCTATGACAGAGTACCTTCTTCACGGCGAAACGCATCAGGTACAAATTTCACGTAATGGTGATGTGTTTCATTTCGAAGGCACCGAAATCGAAATCGTTGACCAAGGGAAATGTCGAATAAAATTTCCATCTGGAAAAACAACTACAGGGTATTGCAAAAAATTAGGCGATACATGGTGGATTCAGATTGACGGCAGTACATTAAAGGTTCAAAAAATCGAACCAGGTGCACGTTCTGAAGTGTCAAGTGGTGATTGCATATCTCCGATGCCAGGAAAAATTCTGGAACTTTTCGTCTCCGTAGGTGAGCAGGTCGAACAAGGCCAACCATTATTGGTGCTGGAAGCAATGAAAATGGAACATCGAATACTAGCACCACAAGACGGTGAGGTCGGGGCAATTCATGCTCAAGTTGGTCAACAAGTTGAGCAAGGAAAAAGCCTCATTGATATTGTGTGAAAAAACAGTCATTAAAAACGAACATTTTTGCTAGCGGGTACATGCAGAATCCATTCTTTTGGTTGACAAACCAAAGTGTAACGAAACCAAAACAAACACTGCTCGTTGGCTTTGTGCTCTTTCTCGTGTTATCGAGTGGGGGGATGCATCTCAAGTTTGACAACAGTGAGGACGGGTTTTTTCCGGACGATGAAAAGGTCGACTTATTGTATGAAATTGAAGAAGAATACCAAGCAAACCTCGATTTCATTCGAGTCATCAACGAAATAGAACAAGGTGGCTTGACTGAGGCATCCACTTGGAAGCAACTTGTGATCGTTGAGGCTATGTTGCTCGAAAATGAACATTACCAACCCTATCACTATCCTCTGTTTGGAACTCAAGCAAACAACGGTCCTGGAGGCCATGCACTTCAATGGCTCATGTATCAAGATGAAACAACGGCAATGAATTGGTATGTGCCCCTCCTTTCAGCATTTGAATCACTTGCTTCTGCTACAGACAATGCCTCGTTGGACAGTGCCGTGCTGAACCTTTCAAACGCTGTGGATGCAATCCCAGATGTTCAACCTCTTACAGCAGAAATGCTTCGCAGTTGGGATGTTCCAGATGATACAAATTGGCTGACAAGACTCAACTCAAGCGAGAACATGAGTGATGAACTTGGCGGCTTGATGGGTCTTTCCTCCTCTCTTGTGAGCACTATTAACTCGACCCACATCGATGCATACCTTGCTATCTATGGTACGTTCTCAGCCAAAGTAGGCCCCCTTCTAGGTATTCAATCCGTTGATTTTCGCTCAGCCATTCTCTCGAGCATCCCTCAATCTGACATTGATGACCCTTGGCAGACATCAGGACCGGTTCTCGTCACCCTTGTTGTGTTGAGTGAACCAGATGCGTTTAACTATGAAACAATAGGCGAAGTTCAAGAGGATTTCACCGTTTGGAACGAGGAGTTACTCAAAGAATTTGAGCAAGAAGACGACGTTGGCGAAGTCCGAATGTTCTCATTTGCTCAATTTTCAACAGGTTCATCAGCAACGATAGGTAAAGAAATCGGAATTCTCACAGGAACAGCATTCATTATCCTCGGTATCATTCTGTGGTGGAATTTCCGAAGTGTTCGAGACACAGCGTATGTGCTTTTCTTGACGATTATCGCCATCCTTGCAACCTACGGTCTGTCTGGATGGCTGCAGTTTGCAGGTATCAACATGACATTTAACGCGGCCATGAACTCGATTCCGGTTCTCTTGCTTGCTATCGGTGTGGATTATGGATTACACGTCGTGAAGAGAATACGAGAATACCTCGTTGAAGAGGACAGTAAACATCCAAACAATCGCTCGACGCTTCGAGACTTTGAACCTGAAATTCGACAGAGAGCGGTTTTACACGGCACACTCCTCACGTCACTTGCCTTGCTGATCGCTATCAGTACCGACGTTATCGGTTTCTTGTCATTCCGGCTTTCAAGCCTTGTGTTTTTGAAAGTGTTTGGAACTGTGATTGCAATTGGCCTCATTTTCACGTACATTCTCGCCATTACGCTGCTCCCTGCTCTACTTTTATTGCTTCCAACGAAGAAATTACCAATCGAAAAATCTGGAGAATTCAAGATTGGGAAAATTTCACAAAAGATTGGCGATTTAGCGGAAAAACCTGCAACAGTGTTCGCATTAGTCATCATACTGCTGTTGCCAATGTATGTTGGTTTCCAGCAACTTGAGGTTGGCTTTGAACAACGCGACCAATTTGACTCTTCAATTCCAATCGTTGCTGACTTCATTTTACTCAGCGATGAATACGGCTCAAGTCGATCTCCGATTTATGTCGTTGTCGATGGCGACATTTTCTCATCAGAGGGGCGTGAGGTATGGAACGAGACCGTACTCGCCTTGCAAGGAATATCTGCAGTCACCGGTGTGCCGACTGGATTATGGAGTATACTTGAACAAACAGCAACAACAAACCAAGAGGTTGCTGAATTGGTGGCTGATGCTGAAGCTGACGATGAAGCGGGATGGTTAGCACTTGAAAATTGGCTGTTGAAGACCGAGGATGGACGTAATCTCACGAAGGCAGTTCTTGCTTCCCATGGAACACAGACAATTGTGTCATTCCAGGCAAATACACTTGATTGGCAAGCTACAGTGGACTTGACCAAAGAAATTGAGGCTACATTGTCCGGAGTTGAAAAGGAGCAGGAAGCAGTCGAATTACGAATTAGCGGAAGGTCTCTTATCAACGCTCAAACCACATCCGATGTTGCAGAAGCATCAATTGTCTCCACCACAGTTGTAGCCGCAGTCATTCTCTTCATGTTGATTGGAATTCAGACGACACGTACGAAGGACATCAAACAAGGTCTCACTAGAGGTGTTATCGCTTGGATCCCATTGATGATGGTGGTCGTCTGGGTCTACGGCCTTATGGGCTTTACCGGCTACCAAATCAATCCTCAAACCGTGACGATTGGTGCCCTTGCCTTAGGTCTTGGTGTAGATTACGCCGTTCACTTTACCACTCGCCTAGAGGAAGAGGCTGAACATGACCCTGAGGCCGAAATTTCGGATTGGGTTGCTCGTAGTTCAGCAACGACGGGTAGAGCCATGGGTGGTGCCGCTTTGACAACTGCAGGTGGTTTTGCGGTTCTCAATCTCTCCGCATTGCTACCACTTCGATTGTTCGGCCAAGCATTCGTCGTTGCGATTGGTTTAGCACTCTTGTCAAGTCTACTCATTCTTCCAGCCCTTTACGCACCTCTCCTCAAGCGTTATCATGCAAATGCAGCACACAAGGGGGGAGAAGAATGAACCCGCGCGTTTGGATTATCTTCCTGTGCCTTACCATACCTGCACTGTTATCAGGCTGTATCGAAAAAGAAGAGCCAGTGTCTGAAAGCATCCCATATTATGTTGGATTTGAAGCAGATACCCTCGGCCGAGATGTTGATTTGAAATCAACAATCAATTTCAACCGTGATATTGAGGGTCCAAAATTAGTCTTGTGGGTTGCAAGCGGGTGTTCAGGGTGCCATGATTGGACATATCTTCTCAGCGAACAAAAAGCAAACAACTCCGACTTTGAAGATGTCAATATTGTTTTCATTCACAGGTATGGCTCCTTGGAAGGTAAATCATCTGTGATGGACAGGTATGGGTCGAATGAGAGTGACACATACGCACCATGGCCAATTTTGCTTCCAAATCAGGACACCGTTGTTTTTGATGAACGAACCAAAGAAAAATCATCGTTCTCAATTTACGATGCCCTCAATAAACCGGTAACGCCGACGCTGCAAGTCATTGACTCAGACGGCGTTCTACTGTGGCAATCCAAATCCTATTGGTCAAATGAAACGGTCCTGCAAGACGCTATGTATGTGTACAATAAGGTGAAAGCATGAGCATTGAAGAGATTCTGTTCTGGTTTGCTAGCGTTTACATTATGCCATTTTGGATCGCCATGTGGTTTTTTCCGAAGCACGAAATCACTGAGAAGATGTTGCACAACCCCCTCATCTGCATCGCTCCTCTCTTAGGTGCCTACACTCTTCTCGTTCTCCCGGAACTTCCTGAACTCATCATCACATTTTCATCTCAAATGGTGACCCCAGAAGTCGTGAAGGAATTATTTGAAAATGAAGTAACTATTTACCTCGGGTGGATTCACTTTTTGGCGTTGGATTTGTTGGCTGCAAGGTGGCTTTGGAATCAATTTCGAACCTCAAATTTACAGGTGTATGTGACCTTCCCCATCCTCTTTCTTTGCATGATGGTGGCACCATTTGGTGTTCTCATCGGTATGGTCACACTCAAAACGAAGGGTGAGCTTGAAATGATGATGGAAAAGACATCACTCGATTGAACAAGGCTCAAGCGTTCTTTGTCCACCCATGTACGGTCGTAGCACTTCGGGTATGGTCACTCGACCGTCTGCGAGTTGATATTGTTCCATGATGGCAACTAGAGCACGGGAGGTCGCAACTGCGGTAGAATTGAGCGTGTGGACAATGGGTTGATTTGGATGACCTGGTGTTCCGTATCGAATGTCGAGTCGATTTGCTTGATAATCGGTGCAATTTGAACATGAGACGACCTCTTTGTATTGATTTGCACCTGGAATCCAAGCCTCAATATCGTACTTTTTGGAAGCGACTGTACCCATGTCTCCACTGCAAATGTTGACAACTTCAAAATGAATATCCAATGAATTCCATAAATCAATACAGTTTTCCAATAACTCTTCGTGCAGATTCCAAGAATCCTCAGGTTTGGAAATAACGATCTGTTCAACCTTGGTGAATTGGTGGACGCGCCAAATTCCAGCATCAGTGATACCATGGCTGCCGACTTCTCTACGGAAGCACGATGAAACCCCAACCAACCGAAGTGGGAGCATATCTTCAGGAATGGTTTCTTGCATGTACATAGCAGTGAGCGGATGTTCGGAGGTTGCGATCATGAAATATTTGTCGGGTTCAATACCGTACATCACCGTTTCAAAATCACCGAGGTCGGTGACGCCTTCGTAGGCTTGACGATTCATCATGACAGGCGGTTGAACAAAGGTAAAACCGCGATTTCGCAAGAATTCTACTGCATAACTTTGCAATGCAAATTCCAAACGAGCTAAATCACCCTTGAGGAAGTAGAAACGACTTCCAGTAATCTTCGCAGCACGCTTCAAATCGACCCATCGATTCATTTCAATAAGTTCGTTGTGAGTTCGAACATCGAAATCGAAATGCGGTTGTGTTCCATGCACAGAGTGTGTTGTATTTCCCGTTTCATCATCTGAGATAGGTACATCGTCATGGAGAAGGTTTGGAATCCTCATCCGTAATCGATCCCTTTTTTTGAGAGCTTCAGCAGTTTGCTGTTCCATGGTTGAAATCTCATCGCCGAGTTTGGCTACTTGTGCTAGGATCGATTGTGCTTTTTGCTCATCCTTGTCTTTTTTTGCTTGAGCAATACCTCGGGCAGCCTCATTCTTTTCACGTCGTAATTGGTCAGTTGCGTGGAGGAGGCTTCGCCATTCTTGGTCGGCTTGAATGACATCATCAATCGGGCCATGAGGCAACTTCCTCTTGTCAAAATCTGCTCGAATGAGGTGCGATGATTCCCTGAACATTTCAATGTCGAGCATAAATTCACCACGTGATGCCGAATTTCAAGATTTCTTCTCCAACAAGGATCATGCCACCTATGACATAACCAAGGATTGCACCGCCATTGAGGAGAGGAAGACCCGCTTGAGCCTTACCTCGTGCGACATATGTCATGAGGGCGAAGTATCCAACAAGACCACCGAAAAGCGTACACATAGCAACCATGAACGCATCATTGTAGGAAACACCGATGTCCATTAACCATTGTAATGCAGATAGAACGAGCATACCGGGGAAAATGACATCGCCGAGGCCCATGAACATCGCTTCTTTCTGAGGTTTGCGCGGGCGTTGTATGTGCGTGCCTTCGCTTCTTTGAGTGGATGATATCTTCGGAGGAGCCCCTTCATCTTTGAAACTATACCCTTTTTCCTGTGGGGCTACAAGCATGATTGGGAGTTTGAGGTCGAGCACGGTTTCTGCAAGATCAAGCATATGCTTCGATTTGTACACAGCCCATGCATCATAAATTGCTGCAAGAATCATAAAGATGATGGCCAATGTTGGGACGAAGGTTACCCCGAGCATCACACAGACCCCTGCTCCAAGGATGACACCAGTGGAATTGACCACATACCACTCTCTGTGGACAAGGAGAAGTACCATCAGGCCAGCAGCGAGTAATAATCCAATCATTGTAGGCCAAAACAAGAATTGCAATCCCATAAGGGGAAACATTTCATTGGTTATTTCACCAACACGGATAATCGTTGAAA
>Ga0255751_10001836_pt1 | contig 20099 bp, 18 predicted proteins | sample 071ome_20_FD_179951 | JGI IMG/M metagenome (GOLD analysis project Ga0255751, IMG submission 179951) | Coastal salt marsh microbial communities from the Groves Creek Marsh, Skidaway Island, Georgia - 071412BT metaG (version 2) | ecosystem: Environmental > Aquatic > Marine > Intertidal zone >...
GATAATTCTATTGGTCCATTTACTTCTTCAATATTTGATATCAATCCATCTGCTGGGCTTACTAAAAAATTATCATCATCTATAGATATTCTATCTGGGTCTCTAAAAAAATAATAAACCCAAACCGTCAATAAAACTCCTATCAAACCTAAGATCTCTGAAAAAAGAAGAAGGATAAATGTTACTACAATTGCTATAGCTAAAAATCTGTAGCCCTCTTTATGTATTTTTGGAAAAATTGTATTAAGCATAATTTTAAAATTTGATAATTTTACCTAATATGTATAAAAACTCCTATTAATCAATTTATTTATATGGCTAAAATTAAAGTAAAAAATCCAGTTGTTGAGCTTGACGGAGATGAAATGACTAGAATTATTTGGTCGTTTATCAAAGATAAGCTAATTAATCCCTACTTAGATCTTGATATCAAATATTATGATCTTGGCATTGAAAGTAGAGATAAAACTTCTGATCAAATCACAATTGACTCGGCTAATGCGATTAATAAATATGGAGTAGGAATTAAATGTGCAACAATCACTCCTGATGAAGCTCGCGTAGAAGAATTCAAATTAAAAAAAATGTGGAAATCTCCTAATGGGACCATAAGAAATATTTTAGGTGGCACTGTTTTTAGAGAACCAATTATCTGTAAAAATATTCCAAAATTAGTCCCGTCTTGGACCAAGCCGATTGTAATAGGAAGACATGCTTTTGGTGATCAATATAGAGCTACAGATTTTTTGGTTCCAGGAAAAGGTAAGATGGAGGTTAAATGGACGTCAGAAGACGGAAAAGACACTAAATCTTTTGAAGTTTTTAATTTTACTGGACCTGGTGTTGCGCTTTCTATGTATAATTTAGATCAATCAATAAGAGATTTTGCAAGAGCCTGCATGAATTATGGCTTGCAAAGAAACTGGCCTGTATATCTTTCAACTAAGAATACTATTCTAAAAGCTTATGACGGAAGATTTAAAGATTTGTTTGAAGAAGTTTATCAAAAAGAATTCTCTGATAAATTTAAATCGGCAAATATCACATACGAGCATAGATTAATTGATGACATGGTTGCCTGTGCGATGAAATGGAATGGTGCATATGTTTGGGCTTGTAAAAATTATGACGGTGACGTTCAATCAGATACGGTGGCACAAGGTTTTGGTTCATTAGGCTTGATGACAAGTGTGCTAATGTCTCCAGATGGCAAAACAGTAGAGGCTGAAGCAGCACACGGTACTGTTACTAGACACTATCGTATGCATCAACAAGGAAAAGAAACATCTACTAATCCAATTGCCTCAATATTTGCTTGGACGAGAGGGCTAGCTCATAGAGGTAAATTAGATGGTAATGACGAACTAATTAAATTTTCAGAAACACTCGAACAAGTTTGTATTGAAACAGTTGAAAGTGGTTCAATGACAAAAGATCTAGCTATTTTAATTGATAAAAATGCAAAGTATCTTAGTACAAATCAATTTTTAGAGACAATAAATTCAAATCTTAAAAAGAAACTTAACTAATTTTTGATTTAATAAAATCAATAGCTTCATTAATTTTTGATTTATCTGTACCGCCAGATTGAGCAAAATCTTTTCTTCCGCCTCCTCCGCTTCCACCTAGAATAATTGATGCTTCTTTTACTAAAGCAACTGCATCAAATTTATTGATTAGATTAGAAGTAACACCTATTGCGATCCCTAATTTTTCTTCATAGCTACTAATAGCTAAAACAATTCCTTCTTGAATTTCTTTTTTTCCGCTATCAATTATTTGTCTTAGCTCTTTTGGAGGTAATCCATCTAATTGCTGAACTCTAAAAATAAAATCTTTTATTTTGTTATCTTGAATAATATTTTTAGTTTTATTGGATAAAACCAACTTAATTTTTTCCAGCTCTAGCTGTTTGTTTAAATTTTTAAGATTCTCAGTTAAATCTAATTCTGAATTATAATTTGGTGAAGAAACACCTAGGGAAGCTAATTGATGTTTTATATCCTTGATTTCTTCTTCAGTTTTTTTCTCTTTATTAGTTTGAGTTTGCTTTAAGTTTTTTTCATATTGTTCAAGCTGTTTTTCTCTTAAAGCTTCTACTCTTCTGATACCAGAAGCTATAGCAGATTGGCTTACAATCTTGAATCTCCCGATGTCTTTTGTATTACGAACATGAGTCCCTCCGCAAAGTTCTGTTGAAAAATAAGCACTTCCTTCTTTTCCCATCGATAGTACTCTCACTTCTTCTCCATATTTTTCACCAAATAATGCTAAAGCTCCATTTTCAACGGCCTCGTCTGGTGTCATAATACGCGTTCTTACATCGCTTGATGTGGCAACCATATCGTTTACATATTTTTCAATTTTATTTAATTCGCTATTCTCAATTGGTTTGTTGTGGCTAAAATCAAACCTTAATTTTTCAGGACTGACTAAAGACCCTTTTTGAATAACATGCTTACCCAGAGTTCTTCTCAAAGCTTCGTGTAGCAAATGGGTTGCGGAATGATAAGCTCTTGCATCATTCCTTCTCTCTACATCTATTACTAAATTTACATTTTCACCAATTTTAATTGATCCGGACTCTACTTTACCTAAATGAACATGAAGATCTCCCATTTTTTTTTGCGTATCAATAATCTTAATTTTACAATTTGTAGTACTAATAAAACCTTGATCACCAACTTGACCGCCTGATTCAGCATAAAAAGGTGTTTGATTGGTAATTATTTCCACTTCATCTCCAGTTTGAGCTTCATTAATAAAACTTTTACCTTTAGAGATTTTTAGAACTACGCCTTCGGCTTTATCATATTCATAACCTAAAAATTCAGTAGCATTTATTTCTTCTCTAACCTTAAACCATTTCTCTTCAACTGATTTATCACCAGATCCTTTCCAATTGGCTCTAGCAAGTTCTTTGCTTTTTTCCATAGCTTCTTCGAACCCCTTGTTGTCTACAGCTATGTTTTTTCCTCTAAGAATATCAGCAGTCAAATCTAATGGAAAACCGTAAGTGTCATAAAGTTTAAAAGCAATATCCCCAGGTAAAATTTTATTTTTAACTTTTTCTAAATTTTCATCTAGAATTTTTATTCCACGTTCCAACAAAGATGAAAATTTTTCTTCTTCATTTTTAAGTGTTTCAACAATTAAATCCTGCCCTCTTTTAAGTTCTGGATAGCTTTCTGACATTTCTTTTAGCAAAGTTTCAAATAGTTTAAAAAAAACAGGATTTTTACTTCCCAAAGTATGTGCGTGACGCATTCCTCTTCGCATAATTCTTCGAAGTACATAACCTCGTCCCTCATTAGAAGGAAGAATACCTTCAGCAATTAAAAAACTGCTCGCTCTTAAGTGATCAGCAATAACTCTATGACTTGCGATAGTTTTTTCATTAATAGGTGCCTTAGTAATATCAGCTGAAGCACTCATAATTTTTTTGAAATGATCAATATTATAATTATCATGAGTCCCCTGAAGAACAGCTGTCATTCGTTCTAAGCCCATGCCTGTATCAACAGATGGTTTTGGCAAATTTATTCGCTTATCTTTTGAAGTTTGTTCGTATTGCATAAATACAAGATTCCAAATTTCTATATATCGATCTCCATCTTGTTCTGGTGATCCAGGAAGCCCACCTTTTAATTTTTCTCCATGATCATAAAATATTTCAGAGCAAGGACCACACGGACCAGTATCACCCATAGACCAAAAATTATCCGATGTGGGTATTCTAATAATTTTATCATCGCTAAAACCTGCGATTTTCTTCCATAAATTAAAAGACTCGTCATCTTCCGCATAAACTGTGGCTAATAATTTTTCTTTAGGAATCTGAAATTCTTTCGTTAATAAATTCCACGCATGATGAATTGCTTGTTCTTTAAAGTAGTCCCCAAAAGAAAAATTACCAAGCATTTCAAAAAAAGTATGGTGTCTTGGCGTATAACCTACGTTTTCTAAATCGTTATGTTTCCCTCCTGCACGAACACATTTTTGAGCCGTGGTTGCTAATTTAAATGATTTTTTTTCAAGACCTGTAAATACATTTTTGAACTGAACCATACCTGAGTTGGTAAACATTAAGGTTGGATCATTGTTTGGAACCAAGTTGCTTGACTCAACTATTTGGTGATTATTTTTATTAAAAAATTCTAAAAATTTTTTTCTAACATCGCTAAGCAAAATTTGTCCCATATCTATATAAATTACAGATATTTTTTATGTTGTCTAGATTAGAATGCTTGAATTTATTGACTAAATGGGACACGAAAGGCCGGTTAAGGCCTTTCGCTGAGATAACGACTATAATTTTTTATTTAGTTTCTGTATCAGTTGTTTCTTTTTCTTCAACTGACTTTTCTTTTTCTTTAATTTTCTCTTTTGGAGTAGGATTTCCTTCTAGAGCTGCTGAGATTGCTGTAGCTTTTTCTCTTATTACTTTCTCTATTTCTTCAGCTACGTTAGGATTTTGTTCAAGATAAATTTTAGCATTTTCTCTACCTTGACCTATCTTTTCTCCTTTGTAAGCAAACCATGCGCCTGATTTTTCTACTATTCCAGCTTTAACTCCAAGGTCAACTAATTCTCCTGTTTTACTAATACCTTTTCCATACATAAGATCAAACTCAACTACTTTAAATGGAGGTGAAACTTTGTTTTTGACAATTTTCACTCTTGTGGAATTTCCAATAATTTCGTCTTTGTCTTTAATGGCACCTATTCTTCTAATATCCATTCTAACAGAAGAATAAAATTTTAGAGCATTTCCACCAGATGTTGTCTCTGGATTTCCAAACATTACTCCAATTTTCATTCTTATTTGGTTAATAAAGATTACCATCGTATTAGATTTAGATACTGAGCCTGTTATTTTTCTCAATGCTTGACTCATTAATCTTGATTGCAAACCAACGTGATGATCACCCATTTCACCTTCTAATTCAGCTTTTGGTGTTAGTGCTGCCACAGAGTCGATTACTAAAACTGATATTGAGCCAGATTTTATTAACGTGTCTGCTATTTCTAAAGCTTGTTCACCAGTATCTGGTTGTGAAATTAACAATTCACCTGTTTTTACTCCTAATTTTTTTGCGTAAATTGGGTCCATTGCATGCTCAGCATCAACAAATGCACAAATTCCACCTTTTTTTTGAGCCTCTGCAACAACTTGAAGTGCAAGCGTTGTTTTACCTGAGGATTCTGGTCCGTAAACTTCTATAATTCTGCCTTTTGGTAAGCCTCCAATTCCAAGGGCTAAATCTAAGCTTAACGAACCTGTTGAAATTGATTCAATATCTAATGCTTGTTGTTGGCCAAGTCTCATAACTGAGCCTTTTCCATAATTTTGGTCTATTTGACTAATTGCAGCTTCTAAAGCTTTGTTTTTTTCCTTTAATTCCTGCTCTTTTTTGCTATCTGACTTAACTACCTTTAAATTGTTTTTAATCATTTTTTTTCCTTTTTTAATGTTCGAATCGTTAAATCAAATGTACACATTTTGTTCTTTTTATCAACAATTAAAAAAAAGGCTTAATTTTCAATGAATTTTTAAGATTTTTTTAAATTTTCTAGAGTTAATTCTCCAACGATAGCAAGAAGTTCGAATTTTGATATAGCAAAATCCCTTTCTGCTTTTGCATTGGCAATTCTAGCGTTCAATAGCAAACTTCTAGACTGTATTACTTCTAAAGTTGTTCGAGTATTCCCAGAGTCATATTCTAGGGTAATTCCTTCGTTGGCAATTTCTGCAGCCTTTACTTGGGCCTGTGTTGCTTTGAATACACTCTCAGAAGACTGATAAACAGACCATGCATTTGCAGTATCAGTTTTTACTTCATTGGTTGTATCTTGTAAAATTAGTTGGCTTTGTTCTTTTTTAAATTTAACTTTTTTAAGTGAAGCATAATTCTCACCTCCACTAAAAAGTGGCAAAGTTACTGTAGCTTTTAAAGTTTCTTGATCACTTTCATCAACTGTAGAACTTAAATCTTTATTTTTAGATTGTGTATAATTTAAGGAAGCTGATGGGGCAAATTTTGATTTTTCTATGTCTACATTTTTTTGTGAAATTTCAAAATCTAATTTTGCTAGAAGCAATTTAGGATTATTTTGTTCAGACAAATTTAAAGCAGCATTTAAATTTTTTGGAAAATTTATATTTGCCTCTGTAATAAAATTATCTTTAACTATATCATTTGGTGCCACTAACCTTACTACCCTTTCAAAATTACTCTTTGCTGTTAAAAGTTCTGTATCAGCTGAAATTAATTTTGCATTAGCACCAGCTAGAGAAGACTCCGATTGAGCAAGGTCTGTCAAAGTGATTTCTCCTTTTTGCAATCTCGATCTATCAGATTCTACTTGTCTTTCAAACAAATCAACATTGGCAACATTGAATTGTCTATTTTTGATTTTATAAATTAAATCATAATAAGCAACAGCTGATCTTAGCAAAATTTGCTGCTCAACATTTTTTAATTTCAAACCAGCTTGATCAAATTCTAATTTTGATTTTTTTACCGAATTATAACCTTGAAAACCTTGAAATATTTTTTGGTCAATTGAAATAGATTGAGTTGTTGTATCATTATTTGTGTCAGACAAAACTCCGCCTGATTGACTGGTTCGATTTGATGTTTGTTGGCTACTTTTTGTTTCTGAAACCGAAACACTAGGCAAGAATTCGCTTCTAGAAATATTAATATTTTCTTTTATTGCTTTGTAATTTTCTCTTTCTGCATTCAGCGTAGGATTATTTTTGTAAGCATTTTCTAAATAAGTTAAAAACTCTGAAGCACTCAAAGAATTTAAGTTAAATAACAAAAATATTAATAGAATTAGAAATTTCATTTTAATTAAACTTTAGTCTATTTAATCTATGTTTCTTGTCTAAATAAAGAACTGCATAAGCTTTTTTGCTTAAATCAACTAGCATTTGCTTGGTAATTCGCTCATAATACATAATAAATTGTCTCACCTGACTTGGAGACATAATTTTTTTACCTTTGGAAGTCAATCGTAGCTTTTTTTCCTGCAGTAATCTCCATTTATACACACATTCAAAATTTGGCACTCTTAGAAAAATTAGATTATCAATCTTGTTAAAAATCTTTTTGTAATCAACATTTAATTCTTGGTTAACTTTTTTCCTCCAAATCATATCTAGATCGTTCTTTTTTTCTAAAGCATTGATAGGTTTAGATAATTTTTTATAATTTTGAGGTCTGGCTCCCACACACCATCCTTCAAATATAATGATATGAGGTCTTTTTTTTATCTTCTGCCATTTATTTTTTGGAAAACGATCATCAACTGACTTATCAAATCGAGGAATATAAATCTGCCTAAAATTCTTTTTAGTTAAATTTGTAAAAACCTTTTTTAATAATTTTGTATCATGAGTACCTGGCACTCCTCTTGTCTTAAATAATTTGTGCACTTTTACTGAAAGTTTTTTTCTTTCTTTTAAAGTCTTGTAAAAATCATCAATAGAAAAATAAGTTACATTTAAATTATATTTAGTTTCAAATATTAACTTTATAATTTGTGTAATAGTACTCTTACCCGCGCCTTGACCACCAGTAAGTCCCAAAATTTTTATCTTTCTATCTTTTTTGAAATCTAAGTAAATTTTTTCACAAATAGGTAAATAAAAATTTCTTAATTGACCTAATTTATTGTGAAAAGGTTCGCTATAAACTTCTTGTGATTTTAAGAAATCTAAATATTTTTTTTCTAAGAATTGTGCAGTATTTTGACTAGACATTTCATGAATTTTTTAAAGCACGCTCTAAAAAATCTAAACGATCTTGTCCCCAAAATAGTTCATTATTATAAATATATGTTGGTGCTCCAAAAACATTTTTTGCTACGGCTTCTTCTGTATTATCTTTGTAAATTTTTGATACTTTTTCAGACTTCGCAAGCAAAGATAATTCTTTGAAATCAAGATTACACATTTTGCTTACTTCTTCTATATTTTTTTCATCAGAAATATCTTTTTCATCACACCAAACGTATTTTAGTAATTCTTGACCAAAAATTAATTTTATACCTAATAAATCGGCTGCAATAGTAAACTTAGCAGGTAGATGGGGATCTTTAGGGGGGAAATATTTTGGTTGTATGTTGATTTTAATATTTAGGAAAGTGCTCCATCTTTTTAATTCATCTAGTCTATATTTTTGTCTTTGTGGTGATCTTTGCGGAACAGGTATACCGCCAGTTTTTGCAAATATTCCTGCAACCAAATCACATGGCTTTTCTATAATTACTGCGTTGTATTTTTTTGCAATTTCTTGAAATTTTTTAAGCCCTAGAAAAGCAAAAGGAGATGGAAAGCCGTAATAATATTCTATTTTCATATGACGATTAAATCTCTTTTGTTAAAATTAGCAAACTTTATAAATGATATATCTAGTTGCAGTTATCCACATTTTATCAAGATCTAGAATGGATGTTCACGTTTTGATTCACTTTTGATTCCAATCTGGACTCAAATTACAACCTTTTAGTGTGTAAAATTTTCAACAGACTTAATGTTGCTCTCACTGTTTTCCAGCTCTTCCTTATTCTCTCTAAATGAGACTATGAAAACAACAAGATTAAAAAAAATTAATAAAATTTGAAAAATAATAAAGTTAATTTTAAGAATTGGACCCACTAAATAAGTTAATAAGAGAAAAATAAGTGTTCTTAAAAAAACTTGGGTTTTAAAAACTGCAATAATTGAAAAAGAATGAATAGCTAATTTATATAACGACATTTGTGATGGCCCAAAATATCTTAGTCCTCTAATAGAATCTATCTCGTTATACTTTGAAATATATTTTTTAACTGAACCTGAAAAACTGCTCCATAAGCTAGCTTTAGAGGAAAGCTCAACAACATCTTGCCTTGTCAAACAACTATAATTTCCAAAATTAATTAGCTTACCAGTTGAAATAAAAGTTAAATATTTATGTATTCTATATAATAATTGAAAAAGTGGACCTTCTGATCTTTTAATTCTTTTAGCAACAACAGAAGTGCCAGGATCTTTTAAAGCTTGGTCTACTAAATTTTTAATTTCTTCTGGTCTATCTTCGCCGTCACCGTCCATAAGAATTAGATGGTCAAAATTTGATTGTTTAGATAAAAATTTTATACCAAAAGCATTGCATCTCGCATGACCTCTATTTTCATTCATGTTAACAATTTTAATGGAAGAGAAATTTGAGGGAACAATTAGTTCTGAGTTTTCAATTGATGATGCATCATTGACCACGATACAATCAAACTTTACATTCTTAATATCTTGAATGTTTTCATTGATATTAATTAATAATTTTTTTAGCGATTCCCAATCATTATAAACGGGAATTAAAATTACAAATTTTTTCACCGAACTCCAATCATACAAATGCCTTGCTGACTAATGCTGCCAAACTCACCTGGGCATATGGATTTTAAAATATCTGCGTTGCCAGTATAAATAACTCCCCCTTCTAATGAAATTTCTTTTAATTTAGGGCTAAGGTTGTTAAACCACATGGGTCTAGATCTTAAATGGTAAGATAAATTTCCTCCCAACCATTCATCACCGACAACAATTGCAATTTCATTTATGAAATTTTTGTCCCATCTAGATTGTACTAATTGAGCTATTTCTTTACCTGGATAATCTGTTCTTTTATTATCTTGAGACAAAGAAATGTAAAGATAAGCTGTGGGTGACAAGATAAATATGAATAAAAAAGCCCAAGTAAATTTTTTAATAAAATCAGGTTTTATTTTATTTTTGAAAAGATAAATAAAAAATAAACCGATAAATAAATAAAAGGGCGTCATCCACATCGTTCTAATATTAGCACCTAGAAGAAATGATGTTAAAAACATCAAGGCAATTGGAAATAAAACAACAAAAATTAAGAAAGTACTTTTTTCATCTAATTTTATTTTTTTAAAAGTAAATGTTTTGATAACTAATAGCAGCAAAGCAAAAAGTGGAATTAAAATACCGATTTGTTTGCCTAAAAATTTTAAAGGATAAATGATATGATTTAAAAATATCTCATTTTCTAAGCTTGTTCTCTTTAAGCCATAAGCAATGGTTCTGTAATCATTATCCATAAGCCAAATGAAATGTGGTGATAAAATTAATAAAAAAACCAATCCCGGTATTAAGAGTCTAAAATTAAATTTTTTATTTTTTCTAAAATAAGTATAAATAAAAAATAATTTTAGGCTGATAAGTAAATAAATAAATAAATATTTAGATAGAAATCCTAAAGCAGCAAATAGACCAAATAAAATCCAATCTTGAACTTTATCACTCTTGAAACTTTGCCAAGCATAATATGTCGTTAAAACCCAGAAAGGAATTTGACAAACATTAACGTTAAATTCTGGGCTAGTAAAATTATAAAAATAAATAGACTCTAAGATTAGAACAGAGACAAGAGCTAACAAATCATTTTTTAAAAATTCTCTTGCTAGTTTGAAAATATATATAAAGGCAATAATAATAAAAATTTGACTTAATAAATAATAAGCCCAGTCTTGATTGCCAAAAATTTGATAGAAAACTTCTGGAAAAAAAACACTTAAAGGAGGATGTTTATCCCAACCCCAACTTAAGTCTGTACCCCAAGCTAAAGCTTCTATTACATCTAATGGTAAATTTTTATTTGAAAAGGTTGGAACCAATGTCCAAAGGATAAGATGAGCAAATAAAAATAAATATAATATTTTAATTGTGTTTTTTTTTATCATTTTGATACAAATTAATACAATTTATAGTCTATTGACACGTATAATTTCAAACATATACTCCGCGTCTTTAAAAATAATGATAAAAAAAGTAAATAAAAAGACTACTGCTAAGCCAGTAAAAAAAATTAGCACAAAGCCATATGTTCCTAATGAAAAAGAAAAATATATGTGTGCTAAACATAAAAAATTTTTTACTGAAGAATTAGTTAAATGGAAAAAAGATATCATTAAGTCTAACAGTTTAACTAATCTTTTAAACTCATCTGATGATAACATTTCTTCAGCAGATATGGTTGATCAAGCTTCTTCCTACACTGATAAAACGGTTGAGATGAAAGCCTTGTCAAGAAGCAGAAAACTTATTGAAAAAATTGATGCTGCCTTGATGAGAATTAAGAATGATACTTATGGTTATTGTGAAGAAACATCTGAGCCTATTGGTTTGAAAAGATTAATAGCTCGACCTATTGCAACTCTTTCTATCGAAGCACAGGAAAGACATGAAAGAGATGAAAAAATTTTTATTGAAGATTAAACCGTAGGGATTTTTTCACCTTTTTCCAAAAGATCGTAACCTTTAATAACCGCTTCTCTTTCAGATATAGTTTTGTACCATCTAGTTAGATTTTTATAATTCTTTAAACCAATATCGTGCCATTCATGTCTGGCAATCCATGGGAAAGTTGCAATATCTGCAATTGAATAAAAATCACCCGCTAAAAATTTAGCTTCTGCTAATCTTTCGTCTAACTCTTTGTAAATACGGGTACATATTTTAAAATACCTTTCTTCACCAAATTCACTTTTACCAGGGTTATAATGATGAAACTGATGGTGCTGACCTAGCATAGGACCAACGTAAGCCATCTGAGCCATTAGCCATTGATTAATTATGGTTCTTTTATCTTGATCATAAAACTTTCCACTTTGTTCACCTAAATAAATAAGGATTGCCCCAGACTCAAAAAGCGTATTGCCATTTTTATGATCTTTGATGACAGGTATTTTGCTAAATGGACTAATTTTTTTAAACTCAGGTTTAAATTGTTCGTCTTTTAAAATGTTAACAATAGTAACTTTGTAATCGTACTGAATTTCTTCAAGCATGATTGAAATTTTTTTTCCATTTGGTGTATTTGCCGTAAAAAGCTCAATCATTTTTTACCTAATCTTTCCTGAATATTTTTAGATGCAGTTGTAAACTCAAACCTATAAGTTTCATTTGGTTTAGCTCTCTTGAAACAAGCTCTAGCAGCTAGAGCTGCTTCGTGGAATCCAGATAAAATAAGTTTTAATTTTCCTGGATAGGTGCAAATATCTCCTATGGCAAAAATTCCTTCTTTATTAGTTTGAAAATTTTCAGTGTTGACTGGAATAGTTTTTTTTTCAATATTTAAGCCCCAATCAGCGATAGGACCAAGTTTCATTATAAGACCAAAAAAACTTAAAATATAATCAGTTTTAATTTTTTCTTCTTTCCCATCCTCAGTAGCAATAATAATGGCTGTCATATTGTTTTCACCTTCAATAGATTTTAAATTAAATGGAGTTTTTATCTTTATTTTTCCATCTTTTTCTAATTTCTTAATCTGACTTAATGTATGAGCTGCACCTCTAAATTCATCTCTTCTATGAATAAGGGTAATTTGATTATTTTTTGAAAGTTCAAGAGCCCAATCTAAAGCGGAATCTCCACCACCAAATATCGATATATTTTTATCTTTAAATAAATTTTTATTAGTTACAGAGTAAAAAATTTGTTTATCCTCAAATTGTTCTGCTTCTTTAAGTGAAAGTTTTCTTGGTTCAAATGAACCAACACCACCAGCGATAATTACATTTGGGGCAGAAAATATATTTCCTTTATTGGTTTTTACGATCCAAAAATCTTTTTCTTGTTTAACTTCGTCAACACGTTGTCCTAAATGAAAATTAGTTTTAAAAGGTTCTATCTGCTTCAATAAACCTTTAGTTAATTCTTCACCGGTACATTCTGGAATAGCTGGAATATCGTAAATGGGTTTATCTGGATAAAGTTCAATACATTGTCCGCCAGCTCGATCCAAATTATCAATCACCTCGCACTTTAAACCAATGATGCCAAGTTGATGAACGGCAAATAAACCGGTTGGACCAGCTCCAATAATAATCGCGTCTGTTTTAATCATTTAAGTTTGTTTTTCAGGTGTAGTAACTTCTAATCCATCAAGTTCATCTGTTAAAATAATTTGGCAACTTAACCTACTATTTTTTTTCGGTTCGTAAGCCATATCTAACATATCTTGTTCTGCGTCCTGAATTTTTTCAAGTTTATTAAACCATTGATCTGAGACATAAACGTGGCAGGTAGCGCAAGCCATTGAGCCTCCACAATCAGCATCTATCCCTTCAATATTATTTTGAATTGCACCTTCCATAACAGTAAGACCGCTTGCAACTTCTACTGTATTTTTTTTTCCTTCGTGAGAAATATAAGTAATTTTTGGCATTTCATTGAATATAGGTATTAAAAAAAATAGGGCAAGCTTTTAAACTTAATTCTTTCTTCTATTGCTGTTTAAATTGCCTATAAAAATTAAATAATTTTATTAGATTTTTAATTTTATTTGTGGTGATAATTAAAGAATAACAAGAAAGTTAATTTGTCTATGAGTTATAAAAAAATTTACGAGCAATCTATTAAACAAAAAGAAAATTTCTGGAAAAAAGTATCTGATGATGTTTTTTGGTATCAAAAACCAGAAAAAATTTTAAATACAGAAAATCCGCCCTTTTATAAATGGTTTGAAGATGGGGTAACTAATACTTGTTATAATGCCTTAGATTTTCATGTTGATAACGGACTGGGAGATAAAGTTGCATTAATTTGGGACAGTGCAATCACTAATACAAAAGAAAAATATACATTTAATCAACTTAAAGAAAAAGTTTCTTTATTTGCTGGCGCTTTAAAAAATCAAAATATTCAAAAAGGAGATCGGGTGATAATTTATATGCCAATGATTCCAGAGGCAGTGATTGCAATGCTTGCCTGTGCGAGAATTGGTGCTATCCACTCTGTTGTATTTGGAGGATTTGCTTCGAATGAATTAGCAAATAGAATTGATGACTCTAAAGCAAAACTTATAATCTCTGCATCGTGTGGATACGAACCTGGAAAAACTGTTGAATACAAACCACTAATTAATAAAGCCATTGAATTAGCTAAACACAAACCCGACCGATGTATTATTTTTCAAAGAAAAAATTTTAAAGCTACATTAGATCCCAAATTAGATATTGAATGGGATGAGGTTTTAAAAGATGCAAAACCTACAGAGTGTGAAAAAATGAAAGGAAGTGACTACGCTTATATTCTTTACACATCTGGAACCACAGGATTACCAAAAGGAATTGTTAGAGACATTGGTGGTCATATCGTTGCATTAAAATGGACAATGAAAAATGTTTATAACATTAACCCAGATGATGTCTGGTGGTCTGCGAGTGATATTGGTTGGATAGTGGGTCATTCTTATATTGTTTATGGACCTTTATTTTATGGGTGTACCACAATTCTTTTTGAAGGAAAGCCTGTTGGAACTCCTGACGCTGGAACTTTTTGGCGAATTGTTTCTGAATATAAAGTAAAATCTCTTTTCACAGCTCCAACAGCAATTAGAGCAATCAAAAAAGAAGATCCAAATGGAGAATTTTTTAAAAAATATGATTTAAGTAATTTTAAATGTTTATTTCTAGCTGGTGAAAGAGCTGATCCAGATACAATTAAGTGGGCAGAAAAATTATTAAAAGTACCAGTTTTAGATCATTGGTGGCAAACTGAAACTAGTTGGGCTATTTCTGGAAATTGTACAGGCATAGAGTCATTTCCAGTTAAATATGGTTCAGCTTTCAAACCGGTACCAGGTTACAATCTTAAAATATTAAATAGTGAGGGTAAGGAATTAGAACCAGGAAAAATGGGAGATATAGTTGTAAAACTACCTTTACCTCCAGGCACTTTTCCAACGCTTTGGAATGCAGATGAAAGATATAAATTAAATTATATGACGAATTATCCAGGTTACTATCAAACATATGATGCAGGGCACATTGATGAAGATGGCTACGTTTGGATTATGTCTCGGACAGATGATATTATAAATGTTGCTGGTCACCGTTTATCAACTGGTTCTATAGAAGAGGTTTTAGCTGAACACAAAGACGTTGCTGAATGTGCGGTTATTGGAATTGCCGATAAACTTAAAGGACAACTCCCAATTGGATTGCTTGCTTTAAAAGCAGGAGTGACAAAAGATAAGAAGGAAATTATTTCTGAATGTGTTGCTATGGTCAGAGAAAAAGTTGGCCCCGTAGCAGCATTTAAAACTGCCATCGTTGTAAAAAGGTTACCTAAAACAAGATCTGGAAAAGTTTTAAGAGGAACAGTTAGAAAAATAGCAGATAACGAAACTTATAAAATGCCAGCTACCATAGATGATCCTGCTATTTTAGATGAAATTAAAAAAGATTTAATTGATAATAATATTTTAAAACTCTAAGGGTTTGCCTAAACTTTCAGCAACAACTTTACCATCGTTCATAACAATTGAACCATTTACGATTGTTGCAACTGGAAAGCCTTTAACTTTATAATTATCAAAGGGTGTCCAGCCACATTTACTTGCTATCATTTCATTCTTAATTGTTACACTTTTATTCATGTCGATGATGGTTAAATCTGCATCATATCCTTCTTTTAGATATCCTTTATTTTTTATTCCAAAAATTCTGCAAGGATTTTCACACATTAATTTTACTAATTGATTTAAAGATAATTTTTCATTGTTGATGTGATCTAACATTATTGGAAGAATAGTTTGTACCCCGGGCATACCTGAAGGAGATCCAGGGTATTTTTTATTCTTATCTTCCTTGGAATGTGGTGCATGATCTGATCCCAAAACATCTACTACTGAATTCTTTACAGCGACCCACAAACGATCAAAGTGTTCTTTTTTTCTAATGGGTGGATTCATTTGAGCAAAGGAACCTAATTTATCATAACAATCTGGAGCATATAATGTCAGATGTTGGGGGGTAATTTCAAAAGTTACATTTTTTTTATGCATCGCTAAGAAATCAACTTCTTCCTTTGTAGTAACGTGAAGTACATGAATTTGTTTGTTATATCGTTCTGCAATTTTAACAACCCTTCGAGTTGATGACATTGCACATTCAGCGTTTCGCCATTCAGGATGAGAGTGTACGTCCCCTTCTTTTATAAATTTTTTTCTTAAATTTAAAATTTCTTCATCTTCAGAATGTATGGAAACTATACGATCACTATTTGATATGACTTTTTCTATATCTTTTTCTTTATCAACTAAGAGTTTTCCTGTTGAAGAACCAGCAAATAATTTAACTCCACAACACCCTTCTAGTCCTTTTAATTTCGCAAGTTGATCAACATTTTCAGGCGTTGCTCCAAAATAAAATGCATAATTACAATGCATTCTATTTTTTGCTAAATCTAATTTTTTATTAAACTCAATTAAATTTGAAGTTGGTGGATTAGTATTTGGCATCTCAAATACAGAAGTAACTCCCCCAAGGACTGCGGCCCTGCTTCCACTTTCTAAGTCCTCTCTATCCGTAGAGCCAGGCTCTCTAAAATGAACTTGAGTATCAATTATTCCTGGTAAAACAATCTTATCTGTTGCGTCAAAAACCTTTGAATTAGTTAAATCTTGCTTTCCTATCTTTTCAATTTTACCATTATTTATTGCAATATCAGTCTGCTCTAATTTTCCATTAATGTAACAAGATCCATTTTTGATAATTAGCTTAAAATTGTCAGACATGCTTAAGTAAATATATTATACATAGCAAACTTGCAAATATGGAAAAAAATCAAATTGTAATACTTGATGATCGTGGTTTGATAGCTGTTGAGGGATTAGAAGCAGAAGATTTCTTACAAAATATGATCAGCAACGATATTAAAAAAGTAAGTGAGTCTAACTCTATTTTTTCTGGAATTTTTACGCCTCAAGGAAAGTACTTATACGAGTTTTTTATTTTAAAAAATAAAACAGGCTATCTACTAGATTGTGATGTTAATTTCAAAGATGAGCTCATTGAACATTTGCAAAAATTTAAACTGAGATCAAAAATTGATATTAAAGATTTATCTTCTTCCCACGTGATTGGAGCAATAAATAGAGAGAAATTTAATGAGATCCAAGAAGAAGTAAAATCAAATAAACAAACAATTATCTACAGAGAAAGCCCTTGTTTTTTAGACAGCAGGTTAGATTTATTAGGTGCAAGAATTTTATCTACATTAGAAAAACTTCATCTAACGATAAAAAAACTTAATTTAAAAATTATTGATAAATCGAATTATTTAAAACTTGCTCATAATCATGGCGTTCCTATTGAAGGCTTAAAACACCTGCAAAATAATTTATTTGGCCTTGAATGTAATCTTGAAGAAATAAATGGGATTGATTTTAAAAAAGGTTGTTACATCGGTCAAGAAAACACTGCAAGAATGAGATTAAAAAATAAACTTAGAAGAAGATTAATGCCTATATCAACTAATAGTCAGTTGAACATATCTGATGAAATTACTTTTGATAATCAAGTCGTTGGCAAAGTTTTAATTGATGGCAAATATCCTTTTGCATTATTTAAATTATTTGACCCTAACTTTAATGAATTCTCTAACGCTAATCTTAAAGCTGGACAGGCTGATATAAAAATTTTAATTCCATCTCAATTAAACATTTAATTTATATGGAAATAAATTTTTTATTTTTTGTAACCGTCGTTCCTGCAATCATTTTATACGGTATCGCCAAATCAGGTTTGAGCGGTTCAATGGCCTTGATATCCATTCCGTTAATGACTGTAGTTATGCCGCTTGGTCAAGCTTTGGCAATTGTTTTACCAATTTTAATCTTATCAGACATAGTCGCAGTATATAGATTTAGAAAAAATTTTGATTTGCAAACTTTAAAATTATTGGTACCAAGTGCTGCACTAGGCATTTTTATAGCATCCTTAACTTTCACCTATTTTTCGGAAGATTTATTAAAACTCATCATTGGCGTAATGGGCTTTTTGTTTGCAGGTCACTATTTTTTATTTAAATCTAAAAATTTAATCCCTAAAAAAAAATCTTCAATTAAAGGAACTATTTGCTCCGCAATTTCAGGATTTACAAGCTTTTGTGTGCACGCGGGCGGTACCCCTTTAAGTGTTTATTTATTGCCTTTAAGAATGAAAAAAGAAGTTTATGTTGGAACGAGGGTAATATTCTTTACTTGTGTTAATTTGATTAAACTTCCTTTTTATTTAAATCTCTCAATAATAACATTGGAGAGTTTTAAACAATCAATGATGCTATTTCCCTTGGCTGTTTTAGGGATAGGTATAGGTTATCAAATAATTAAGATTATTGAGGAAAATTTATTCTACAATGTGTTGTATATTTTAATTTTTGTTTCAAGTAGTGAATTAATTTTGGATTATTTTATATAAATTATGAAAATAAAAAAATTTTTATTCGATTTAGGTAATGTCTTTTTTGACTGGAGTCCTAAACTTATATTTAAAGAAATTATACCTGATGAGGAAAAATTAAACTTCTTTTTAGATAAAATATCCCGTCCCCATCTTGATGAAAAATGTGACAAAGGAATTCTAATAAAAGATGCGGTAAAAGAAGCAGTCGAGAAATTTCCAGATTTTAAGTCTGAAATAGAAGTTTATTACAGCTTACACCGCAAAATGGTTAAAGGTTCCTTTCAACAATCCATTGATATTTTGCATAAACTTAAATCATTAAATTACCCTTGTTATGTATTATCGAATTGGTCGGATGAGACTTACGAGGGAATGGAAGATGAGTATCCTTTTTTAAAAGAATTTGATGGAAAAATCATTTCAGGAAGAGAAAGATTGATAAAACCTGATCCAGCAATCTATCAGTTGGCGATGAAGAGATTTGACCTAATACCAAATGAAACAGTGTTTATTGATGACCGAGAAGAAAATATTGATACCGCAAAACAATTAGGTTTTCAGACGATCCATTTAACTGATCCTACTAAAATTTCAGAGCTTATAGAAAAATATTTATAATTAATTTATAGATATTTTGGTTTTACAAAATAATCCATTCGATCTACTGTTTTTATATCAAATGTTATTTTTTTTTGATTTCTTTCAACTTCTAATTTGATTGAAGTTCCTGGCCCGCCTAGAGACCAAGCTGTTAAATAAAAATCTTTAATTGAATTAACATTAATCCCATTCACGGATAGTATGATATCATTAGACAATATTCCTGCATTGGCTGCGGGACCATTTTCACTAACACGAGTTATATAAACTTTACCATTACTCTCCTCAGAATTAATTCCCATATAGGGATTAATTTGTTTTGTTCGTCTGCCATTTTTTAATAAATCTGAAAGAATTGGTTTTAAAATATTTACAGGGACAAAAAGATTTCCTGGTGATTGAATACCTTGCACTGACTCTTGGACATATAATGAACCAATGCCCAGCACCTCTCCATATGTATTTAAAAGAGGAGTACCAGCCCATGATTGAGTCATTGGATAAGTATAAATAGGTTTTTCTAAATAATATTCCCACCAACCAGTAAAAGGTCTTCTAGAAACTGCCCTGGCACCTGAACCTTGTCCTTGATCTGGGTAAGGCATAACAAATAGTAATTCCTCTTCAGAAATATTATCTGAGTCTCCTAGCTGCAATGGATTAAGTTTTGTAGGTAAAATTGTTTTTAAAATTCCAAAACCTGTGCTGTGATCATAAGCTACAAGATCTCCAGGAACATCTTTTCCTCCAGGTAAACCAATTAGAATTTGATCTGCCTCAGCAACGATATAACCAATGGTTAAAATATGTTTATCATCAATAACAACACCCGTTCCTCTTCTTGAGGTTCCTAGAGAACCTGCTGTTCTGGCATCATCTGGTATGGTGCTTGTTATTCTAACAATAGAGTCATAAATTTTTTCAAAATGCTCTTGTGTTTCAATTTTCTTTTTTTCTTGAGCAAAACTAAATTGAGAGAGAGTGATAAGTACTAAATTGAGTATGAATATTTTTCTTAAGTTAAAAATAAATTTTAACATGTCTAAATTATACTTTTACTGAAGTTTCAAATAAACTTAAAAAAAACGTTATAAACAAATGATTTGGTGCGGTCGGAGAGACTCGAACTCTCACGGGAAACCCACACGCCCCTCAAGCGTGCCTGTCTACCAATTTCAGCACGACCGCTAATAATCTATGCGACAATAAATGAATGACAAATTTACTTC
>Ga0255751_10001841_pt1 | contig 20078 bp, 21 predicted proteins | sample 071ome_20_FD_179951 | JGI IMG/M metagenome (GOLD analysis project Ga0255751, IMG submission 179951) | Coastal salt marsh microbial communities from the Groves Creek Marsh, Skidaway Island, Georgia - 071412BT metaG (version 2) | ecosystem: Environmental > Aquatic > Marine > Intertidal zone >...
GTTCACCGTGCCGCTTCCGGACCTGCGCAAGGCGCTGGACGTCATCGACGGCATGGGCGACGCGCTGCCCCACCGCGAGACCATCAGCGACGACCAGATCGGCAAGGTGTCGCTGGTGGGCGAGGGCATGCGGTCGAACCCGGGTATCGCCGCCACCATGTTCCGCGTGCTCGCGGCCGAGGGCATCAACATCCAGATGATCGACACATCGACCATCCGGATCACGGTGGTGATCGCCCGCAACGAGGTGGAGCGCGCGGTGCGTGCCCTGCACGAGGCCTTTGACCTGGCCAGCGAGGCGGAGCGCCGCGGTGTTTAACGTGGCCGTGGTCGGCGCCACCGGCGCCGTCGGCTCCACCATGATCCGCGTGCTCGAGGAGCGGGGCTTCCCGGTCACCGAACTGCGCCCGCTGGCGTCAGCGCGCAGTGCCGGCACCGTGGTGGACTACCTGGGCAAGCCGTTCGAGGTGCAGGAGCTCACCGAGGACTCCTTCGAGGGCATCCAGATCGCCCTGTTCTCCGCCGGGGGCACGCGTTCGCGCGACTTCGCCCCCGCCGCGGTCGAGGCCGGGGCGGTGGTCATCGACAACTCATCGGCCTTTCGCATGGATCCCGCCGTGCCGCTGGTGGTGCCCGAGGTCAACGAGGGCGACATCGAGGGGCATCAGGGGATCATCGCGAACCCGAACTGCGTGGCGGCGCCGCTGGTGGTGGCGCTGAAGCCCATCGCCGACGCCGTGGGGCTCGAGCGGGTGATCGTGTCGTCGTACCAGTCGGTGAGCGGCACGGGCGTGGCCGCCATCGAGGAACTCCGGTCGCAGACCGCCGGGAACCTGGCCGGTGCCGAACCGGAGCCCTCGGTCTACCCGCACCCCATCGCCTTCAACGTGCTGCCGCACATCGACGTGTTCGAGGACAGCGGCTACACGGGCGAGGAGGTCAAGGTGGCCAACGAGACCCGCAAGATGCTGCACCTGCCCGACCTCGCCGTGTCGGCCACCTGCGTGCGCGTTCCCGTGATGCGCTCCCACTCCGAGGCGGTCCATATCGAGACCACCGAGCCGATCACGGCCGATGCGGCGCGTGAGCTGCTGATGCTGGCCCCCGGCGCCGTGGTGCGCGACGAGCCGGCCAGCAGTACCTACCCGCTTGCCCGCGACGCCGAGGGTCGGGATGAGGTGTTCATCGGGCGCATCCGCGCCGACGCATCGCACCCCAATGGCCTGGCCATGTGGATCGTTGCAGACAACCTGCGCAAGGGCGCGGCCACCAACGCGGTGCAGATCGCGGAGAGCCTCGTCATGAAGGGCTGGCTGTGATGTCCTCCGCGCGGGCGTCGTAGGGCACCGGCCCGCCTGAGGAGGGAAGCATCCGCCGCATCCGCGGGTGCCCGGCATCCGCCGCCTCGCGGCAGGCCGTGCACGCGGGCCGCACCGCCCCATCCGGACGCATCATGGCCTCGCCGGTGGCGGGTCCGTGCGCCGGATCGCACCGGCAGAGCCCACCGAAGATGTCCTCGTGCGGCTCAACCCCGGCCGCGCTCTCGGCGTCGCGCAGGAGCGCGAAGGCCTCATTCACCTGCTCCTCGACGGCGGGGAGGTGCTCGGGGGCGGTGACCCGGTCGAGTTCGGCCTGCGCCCGCCGCGCCACGCGGGTGGCCGCATCCAGGCGGTCGTCGGCGCGCGCGTGGTGCCCGGGCAGTACCGCCAGGGCGTCCAGGCGCGCCCCGATGGCGTCCAGGCGAACCCGCGCGCGCGCGGTCACGTCCACGAGCGTGTCGCGCCGCACGCGCCGATTCCGCCGTATCCCGAACGCCGCGGCCCACACCCCGCCGATCAGCGCGATGCCGAGCAGGGCCAGCAGCGCGCGCGCGGCGTCGCTGGCGGGCGGCGCGAGCAGCGGCCCCGCCGCGGCGCGTGCGGCGGCGTCGGCGCGCCGCACCGGATCGGTGATGGCACCCACACGGGCCTCGCGCAGGTCGCGCGTCATCGCCCCCTGGCTGCGCGGCCCGGCCAGCCCGATGCCGCGGTTGGGGGCCACGGCCACGACCAGCCCACCGAAGCCCAGTTCGCGACGGAGCGCGCCGGCATAGGCACGCATGGATGACGAACCGACCGGGCCGGGGACCACGGCGATGCGCACGGGGCGCCCGCCGCGCTGCAGCTCGTCCGCGACCTCCTGCAGCCGTGCCTGGGCATCCGGGGCGTCCGCCCCGGCGACGATGGGGCTTACGTAGGCCGAGCCCTGCTCCAGGGCCTCCACTGCCGGATCTGCCAGCAGGGCGGCGGGTGCCGCCAGCAGGGCCAGCACGGCCACCGCCACCGCGGCCAGTCGCGCGATCATGCGGGCAGGGGGGTACCGCCGGGCACGGGTCGCAGATCGCCGACCACGGCACGCGCGCGCTCGGCGAGCCCGGGAACCGCGCCCCCGAGGTCGATGCGCATCAGGCTCACCTGGCCGCGGGTGCGCACGGCGCGAAAGCCCATGCCCTCGAGCATGGCCAGGTCGAACAGCGTGTGATTGAGCGCGGCGCGCTCCTCCGGCGCGATCTCGTCGGGGTAGCGCATGGCGAAGGCCTCGATCGCAGCCATGCCGCGGCCCTTGACGTCGGCGAGGGCCTCGAGCACCAGGCGTTCGATGGCACCTGCGGGGTCGTCGCCGGTGACGTAGGCGCACGTGATGAGGGCCGCATCCCGGTCGGGCGGGCCGGCCGGCAGCACCTGGGCGCGCGGGAAGGCCCGCGCCGGGCCGTACTGCAGCAGCCCGAGCACGGCGTCCCCGTCGCGGAGCATGCGTCCCCAGGGGCCGAACGACCGCTCGGTGCGGTGCGCCCAGCGGTCGCGGCCCGTCTCGTCGCTGTCGCCCCGGAGCGTCTGCCAGAACACGCATGCCGCGCAGCAGTCCGGCATCTCGCCGATGGATGCCCGTGTGAGCGGAACCGGTCGCACGCCACCAATCTAGGCGACCGGTGCGGCGCGGCGATGTTCCCGTGAGACGCGAACGGCCCGGGGGAGGCCCGGGCCGTTCGATGTCGCGGGGCGTGAACCCCGGGGACAGTCCCCTATCCGAACCCCAAGGACAGTCCCCTGGTCCGAACCCCAGGGACAGTCCCCTTTGGGGACAGTCCCTAGGCGCCGACGGTTTGCAGGACGTCGTCCACCGGGGTGAAGTGGCGCTTGAACTCCATCGACTGCGTCGGCAGGCCCAGGGCCAGGCCGATCAGCTGCGGCAGGTGGAGCACCGGCATGGCGTACTCCTCGCCCATCAGCTGCTCGGTCTTGCGCTGGTAGGCGTCCATGGCCAGGTGGCACAGCGGGCACGGGGTCACCATGGCCTGGGCACCGGCGTCACGGGCGCCGGACAGGGCCACGTGCGACTCCTTCAGCGCGACCTCCTCGCGGGCGAGGATGATCGGAAAGCCGCAGCAGCGCGTCTTGCCGTCGTAGTCGGCGACCTCGCCGCCCAGCGCCGTGATCAGGCGCTCCAGGCTCTGCGGTCGGTCCGGGTCCTCAAAGCCCATCACCGACGACGGGCGCAGCAGCTGGCAGCCGTAGTACGGCGCCACCCGCAGGCCGTTGAGGCCCTTCGGTCCGCGCTCCTCGAGCAGCGAGAGGCCTTCCTCGGTGGCCAGGTACCACAGCAGGTGGGTCACGTCGATCGTGCCCTGGTAGGGCCGCGCCCCGGCGTTCACCAGGTCGGCGTTCACCTGCTCCAGCAGGCGCGGGTCCTCCTTCACCATCTTGTTCGCCCGGCGCAGGTTCAGCGTGCAGACGTTGCAGATGGTCAGGATGTCCGCGCCCATCTCCTCGGCCTCCGAGAGGATGCGCACGTTGAGCGTGAGGTACAGGTTGGGCTTGGCCTCGGCGATGTCGCCGGCACCGCAGCAGGTGGCCTGCGGCATGGGCAGGAGCTCGATGTCCAGCAGCGGAGCCAGGGCCTTGGTGGTCGCGTTGAGCTCCTTCGAGCTGAACTCGGCAACGCAGCCGGGGTAGTAGGCGAACTGTCGCGCCACTAGATCGTCTCCTTGACGTTCTTGATGAGCTTGGTGACCTGATCGCGGTCCTTCACCTTGTGGGTGAGGGGCGACTTCGGGAGCTTGCCCTTCTGCAGCATGCGGAGGGCGAGCGGTGCGTTGAACACGCCACCGACCGGGTCGGTGTAGCCACCCACCAGCTGCTCGTTGAGCTTGCCGCCCTGACGCATGGAGATGAGGAAGGCCTTGGCGTGACGTGCGCCCTTGTCCTTCGTGACCTTCTCCTGGAACGCGATGGCGCCAAGCTTCTCGATGGCGTCACGCGGGTCCACGCCCTTCGGGCACCGCTCGTTGCAGAACATGCAGCGGGTGCAGTCCCAGATGCCGTGGTCGCCCGAGTACAGCTTGGCGCGGTCCTTGCGCTGCGCGTCGCGCTCATCGGCGGCGAAGCGGTAGCCCCATGCGAACGCGGCCGGCCCGACGAACTCGGGGTCGGCGGCCAGAGAGTTGCACTCGGAGTAGCAGGCGGCGCACAGGATGCAGGCGCTCTCCTTGGCCACCTTCTCCATCGCGGCCTTCGGCACCAGGCGCTCCTTGTCGGGCGCCGGGCCATCCGGGATGAGGAAGGGCTTGACCGCCTTGAACTTCTCCCAGAACGGGGTCATGTCGACCACCAGGTCCTTGATGGGGGCGAAGTTGCCGATGGGGTCCACCTGAAGGGTGTCGGCCCCGCTCTCGGCCTTGGCCTCCTCCACCTGCGTCATGCAGGCGAGGACCGTCTTGCCGTTGACCTTGCAGGCGCAGGAACCGCAGATGGCGCTGCGGCAGGAGTAGCGCACCGCGAGGGTGCCGTCCTGCTCGTTCTGGATGCGCAGGAGCGCATCCAGGATGGTGGTCTTCTCCTCATGGTCCAGCCGGAAGTCCTGGTGGTACGACTCCGACTCGCCGGAGTCCGGCTGGTACCGGAATACGCGGAACGTCGTGCTCGCCATCAGTAGGACCTCACCTGGGGCTCGTACTTGGTCATGGTCACCGGCGAGTAGTCGAGGCGGATCTCGCCATCGTCCAGGTACGCCAGCGTGTGCTTCATCCAGTTCTCGTCGTCGCGCTCGGTGTAGTCGGTGCGCGAGTGCGCGCCGCGGCTCTCGTGGCGGGCGATGGCGCCGGTCACCATGGTGTCGGCGAGGTCCAGCAGGTAGCCCGTCTCGATCGTATGGATGAGGTCGGTGTTGAAGGTCCTGCCCTTGTCGTCCACCACCACGCCCTGGAACTTCTCCTTGAGCTCCGTGACCTTGGCCTTGGCCTCGCGCAGCGGGGCGTCCGAGCGGAACACGCCCACCTTCTCCTGCATCACGGCGGCGAGCTCGTCGCGGATCTCGCCCTGGCGCGGGCCGTTCTCGCGGAGCAGCAGCTCCTCGATGCGGTCCTGGGTCTCGGTGGCGGCGTTGGCCGGCACGTCCGGCTCGCCCACCTCCTGGGCGTAGGCCGCGGAGGCCTCGCCGGCGCGAGCACCGAACACCACGGCCTCCAGCAGCGAGTTGCCGCCCAGGCGGTTGGCGCCGTGCACCGACACGCAGGAGCACTCGCCGGCGGCGAACAGGCCCGGCATGTGCGGGGCCGCCCCCCAGTTGTCCACGTGCACGCCACCCATGTGGTAGTGCGCGCCCGGCCGGATCGGGATGGGCTCCTCGATCGGGTCGGTGCCGGCGAAGGCGATGGCCAACTCGCGGATCTGCGGCAGCCGCTCCATGATGCGGTCGCGGCCCAAGTGGCGCAGGTCGAGCAGCACGCAGCCGTCGACCCCGCGGCCCTCCATGATCTCCGTGGCCTCGGCGCGGGACACCACGTCACGGGATGCCAACTCGAGCTTGTTGGGGGCGTACTTGCTCATGAAGCGCTCCCCGTCCTTGTTCAGGAGGTAGCCGCCCTCTCCGCGGGCACCTTCCGTCACGAGCACGCCGTTCGCGGCGAGCGTGGTGGGGTGGAACTGCATGAACTCCATGTCCTTGAGCGGCACGCCCTTGCGGAGGGCGAGGCTCATGGCGTCGCCGGTCGACGCGTGCGCGTTCGTCGACGGGCGGTAGACGCGCCCGGCGCCGCCGGTGGCCATCACCACGGCCTTGGCGCCGATCGTCTCGATGCTCCCGTGGATCATGTCGTAGGCCACGACCCCCACGGCGTTGCCGGAGTCGTCGGTCACCAGGTCGGTGACGAACCACTCCTCGTAGGTCGGGATGTTGTACTTCACGCACACGGTGTAGAGCGTGTGCAGGATGACCAGCCCGGTCAGGTCGGCCGCGTAGCAGGTGCGCGGGAACCCGGCGCCGCCGAAGGGACGCTGGGCGATCTTGCCGGAGTCCTCCTGGCGGCTGAAGACCGCTCCCCAGTGCTCCAGCTGGTACACCTCCAGCGGCGCGCGCTGGCAGAGGATCTCGATCGCGTCCTGGTCGCCGATGTAGTCGGCGCCCTTGACGGTGTCGAACGTGTGGTTCTCGGTGCTGTCCTCGGTCTCGTTGCCGAGGGCGGCGTTGATCCCGCCCTGGGCCGCGCCCGAATGGCTGCGGACCGGGTGGAGCTTGGTCACGAGGGCGACGTCAACGCCCGCCTCGTGCGCGGCGATGGCCGCCCGCATGCCCGCAAGACCGGCACCGACGACGACGACGTCGTGTGTGCGCACTGTTCCGATACCTCCGGTTGATTGAGAGGGTTCCCGCTGCCCGAAGGCTACCGCAGGCGCCGTCTCCCGAATGTCCCTACCGACGGGACATTCGGCCCCAGACGCGGAGGGGCCTCAGGCCGCGCGGAACACCGCGCCCAGGCGCTCCATCCCCACGGTGATCTCCTCGGGGGATACCCCCGAGTAGGCCAGGCGCAGGGTGTTGCGGTGCCCCTCCGTGAAGCAGGCCGAGCCCGCCACGTAGATGACCCCGGACTCCCGTGCCACCGGGAGCAGCGCGTCTGCGTCCATGTGGCCCGGCAGCTCGAGCCACATGAAGAACCCGCCCTCCGGCGGGGTGCAGCGCGTGCCGTCGGGCATGTGCACCAGGCCCGCGGCCATGGCGTCGCGGCGCACGCGCATGAGCTCGGTGACCCGTGCGATGTTGGGGTCGAGCAGGCCGTCCTCGCACACCTTCAGCACCGCGGCCTCGGGAAGGTGCGCAGGGGAGATGTACGTCTGGTTCGCGCGGGTCACCAGCGTGGAGATGAGGTCCGGCGGTGCGATGAGGTAGCCCACGCGCAGGCCGGGCGCCAGCGTCTTCGAGAACGACGATGAGAACATCACGCGGTCGGGTCCGCCCAGCTCGTAGATTCCCGGCAGCGCCTCGCCCTCGAAGCGCAGGCGTCCGTAGGGATCGTCCTCGAGGATCCAGAAGCCGTGCGTCGCGGCCAGGTCCACCAGCGCCCGGCGCTTCTCACGCGAGATGGTGGTCCCCGCGGGGTTGTGGAAGTTCGGGATGGTGTAGACGAGCTTCGGCACGCGTCCGGCATCGCAGGCGGCTGCGAGGGCGTCCACGTCCATGCCGTCGTCCTGCATCGGGATCGGCAGGATCTCCATGCCGTGCATCTGCGCCTGCAGCAGCGCGCGGTCATACGTGGGCGCCTCGAGGGCGATCAGGTCGCCCGGCGACAGGAAGGTCTCGAGCAGGAACACGTACCCCTCGAGCGACCCGTTGGTGATGAGCACGCGGTCGGCCGTGGTGCCGTGGTGCGCGGCCAGCCACTCGCGCAACGGGGGGTATCCGCCACCGGTCCCGTAGGAGAGGATGACCGTCGGGTCGTCCTCCAGCGCGGAAGTGGCGCAACGGGCGATGAGGCCGCCATCCAGGGCCTCGGGGGCCGGGGCGCCGCGGGCGAACGAGATCACGTCAGGCACGCGGGCGAGTGTAGACGCACCGTGCTCCCGATCGCCTGCGCGACCGGGAGCACGGTGACAGTCGTCTGCGGGCGCCTACTTCAGGCGGTCAGCGACGATCTCGGCGACCTCGGTGGGGTTGGTCCCCACCTTCACGCCGAGCGCCTCGAGGGCGTCCTTCTTGCCCTGAGCGGTGCCGGACGAGCCGGTGATGATGGCGCCGGCGTGGCCCATCTGCTTGCCGGGAGGCGCCTGGAACCCGGCGATGTAGCCCACCACCGGGGTCGACATGTTCTCGGCGATGAAGGCGCCGGCCTTCTCCTCCTCGTCGCCGCCGATCTCGCCCACCATCACGACGAGGTCGGTGTCGGGGTCGGCCTCGAACATCGCGAGCACATCGACGAACGACGAGCCCACGATGGGGTCGCCGCCGATGCCCACCACGGTGCTCTGGCCGATGCCCATGTCACCGATCTCCTTGGAGATCTGGTAGGTGAGCGTGCCCGAGCGGCTGACGATCCCCACCCGGCCCGGCGTGAACACGTCGGTCGGCATGATGCCCACCGTCGCCTTGCCGGGGCTGATCGCCCCGGGGCAGTTGGGACCCAGCAGGCGCTGGTCGCCGCGCTTCAGGTGCGTGTACACGCGCATCATGTCGTGTGCCGGGATGCCCTCGGTGATGGCGATGGTGAGGTCGATCCCCGCGTCCAACGACTCGTAGATGGCGTCGGTGGCGAATCGCGGCGGCACGAAGATCATCGACGTGTTGGCGCCCGTCGCCTCCACGGCGTCGCGCACCGTGTTGAACACCGGGATGCCGTCCACGTCCTGCCCGGCCTTGCCGGGGGTGACGCCCGCCACCACGTTGGTGCCGTACGCCTTGTTGCGGAGGGTATGGAACTGGCCCTCGCGGCCGGTGACGCCCTGCACCACCAGCTTGGTGTTCTCATCGACCAGGATGCTCACGCGGCCTCCTTCGCGAGCTCCACGGCGCGCTTGGCCGCCGAGAGCATCGTGGGCTCGACCACCACGTTGGCCGGGGCGCGATCGGCGATGATGGCGCGTCCCTCCTCCGCGGCGGTCCCGTCGAGGCGCACGACGATCGGGAGCGTGGCCCCCAGCGTGTCGAGCGCCGTGAGGAGGCCCTCGGCCACCTCGTCGCAGCGCGTGATGCCGCCGAAGATGTTGATCATCAGCGACTTCACCTTCGGGTCGCTCAGCAGCACCTCGAGCGCGGTGGCCACGGCCTCCGCGTTCGACCCGCCGCCGGCGTCCAGGAAGTTGGCGGGCGTGCCGCCGGCGAGCGCCACCACGTCCAGGCTGCTCATCACGATGCCGGCGCCGTTGCCCATGATCCCCACGTCGCCGTCCAGCTTCACGTAGGTCACGCCCCGCTCGTGCGCCATGCGCTCCTGCGGGTCGTCGGTGACGCTCTCCTGCAGTTCCGCGAGGTCGGGGTGGCGGTACAGGGAGTTGTTGTCGATCGAGACCTTGGCGTCCAGCGCCACCACGCGGTCGTCCGCCGTCCAGATGAGGGGGTTGATCTCGATGAGCGTGGCCTCGAGGTCGATGAAGGCTTCGTAGGCCTTCATCAGCGCGTCGAGGACGCCCTTCTGCGCGGGCACGTCGATGCCCGCGTGGTAGATGAGCCACCGGGCGTCGTGCTGCTGGAACCCGATCAGCGGGTCCACGTGCAGCCGGGCGAGCGCCTCGGGGTGCTCCTCGGCGACGGCCTCGATGTCCATGCCGCCCATGGCCGAGAGCATCACGAGGGGCTTCTTCGCCGAGCGGTCGAACGTGACCGAGGCGTAGTACTCCTTCTTGATGTCCGAGGCGGCCTCGATCCACACGCGCTTCACCGTGTGGCCCTTGATGTCCATGCCCAGGATGTTCTGCGCCTCGGCGTAGGCCTCGTCCGGCGTCGCCGCCAGCTTGATGCCGCCGGCCTTGCCGCGGCCGCCGACCTGCACCTGCGCCTTGACCACGACCGTTCCGCCGATAGCCTCGGCGGCGGCCTTCGCCTGCTCGGGCGTGTCAGCGATCTCGCCACTCGGCACGGCCAGGCCATGCCGGGCGAACAGCTGCTTGCCCTGGTACTCGAAGAGATCCACCCGCGTCCCTTGTCTCGCTGTCAGTGACCGGCCGCGCACGGGTCATCCCGCCGCGGGCCGGTGGGGGACTCTACCCATGCCGCAGTGGCGGGCGGCCGGGATACGCTCGGGTGCATGTCCGGTGACACCGACCTCGCCGCGCGCCTGGAGATGCTCCTGGTCCTGCAGTGGCTCGATGACGGCCGCCCCCCGGAGGGCGATGTGATGCTGTCGGTCGTCACTGCCGCGGCGGACCTCGGCCAGGAGGGCCCGGCGGGCCTCCTCTCCCTGATGGCGGCGCTCGGTGCGTTGGAGGATGCCGGCCGCGTGCGCGTGGAATGGCCCGGAGCCCGGCCGGGTGCCGGCGATGCCCGGGTACTGCTCTCCGATGGCATCACGCGTGACGCCGACCGGCTGTTCGGGACCGGGTCCTAGCGGCGCAGCAGGCGCACGGCGATGGCCGCGCCGATGGCCGCGCCGATGATCGCCCCCGCCACGAGTGCGGTCGTCCGGTTGGCCGTGGCGGGGTCCAGCGCCGCCACCAGTGCCGCCGCGATACCGGTCCCGACGGCGCCCACCAGGAGTGCCGCACCCGTGGCGATACCGACGGTCCGGGCATCGGGGGCCTCCCATCGGGATGCCTCAGGGGAATCGGCGGCGGGCGCGCCCGTGAACAGCCGGACATCCTCCGGGTCGCGGGCCGTCACCGCGATGCCGCTCGCCACGTCCACGAGCGTCTCCGGGTACGTCGTTGCCTCGCGTGCCAGCCGGCGCAGTGCCACGCCGGTACGGGCGAGGTGCAGGGGGTCGCGGGGCAGGGCGCGTGCCATCGCCGCGGCGGTGAGGGCCGCGGCCCGGTCGGCCGGCAGGTCGCCCGGCACGATCACGGGCTCCGCGTCGTCCGGGTCGTCGCCCGGCCGGAGCAGCAGGTCGGCCACGGCGGCACCGGGCGGTGGCGCCACCTCCCCGGGCGGCACCGAGAGGCCGCCGATCTCGCAGCGGCCGGTCAGGTCCACGAGGTCGTCCGGGTCCGACGCCGCGAACGCCCGGGCGACCGCCCGCCGACCGGCGTCGGGGCTCGCGGCGAGCCGGTCCGCGGCCAGCGCTACGCCGCATGCCAGCACCGCCCGCCGGACGGTCTCGCGATCCGCCTCGCCCGGATCCACCAGGGCTCCCGCCGATGCGCGGCCGGCCCCGAGCAGTCCCGCCCACATGACGATGCGGGTCATGTCAGCCGATGACGGCGATGACCTCGTCGGCGGCCACCGACTGGCCGGCCTCGACATTGACGGCCGAGATCGTGCCGCCGGTGTGGGCCGTGACCTCGTTCTCCATCTTCATGGCCTCGACGATGCAGATCACGTCGCCCTCTGCGACCTCCTGGCCCGCCTCCACGGCAACGCTCAGCACCGTGCCCTGCATGGGCGAGTGCACCTCGCCGGTGGCCCCGCCCTTGGCCGACCCATGGTGGCCACCAGCCCGCCGCTCGCGCTTCGGCTTCGGCGCGGGGGCACCCGCGGGTCCCAGGTCCTTCTCGGGGATGAACAGGCGCACGTCGAACCTGCGGCCGCCCACCTCGGCGACCATCGCGCGCTCGGCCACGGGCTCGGCCCCGGGCGCCTCCGGCGCCGGGGGCGGCCCGCCGTCACGCGGTGGCAGCGGCGTGTTCTCCTCGGCCATCACCTTCAGCGCCGCGTGGCACGCACCGCCGTCGATGAAGTCCTGCTGCTGCAGCAGCCAGATGTGGAAGGGGATCAGGGTGGTGGTGCCCTCCACCACGTACTCCTCCAGTGCCCGCAGCATGCGCATGCGCGCCCGCTCGCGGTCCACGTCCCAGGTGATGAGCTTGGCCACCATGGGGTCGTACATGTCGCTGATCACCGAGCCGCCCTGCACGCCGGAGTCCACGCGCACGCCGGGGCCGGCGGGCTCCCGGTAGGCGGTGATCGGCCCGGGGGTGGGCAGGAACCGCTTCTCGGCGTCCTCGGCGTTGATCCGGCACTCGAAGGCGTGGCCGCGCGGGCGGATGTCGTCCTGGCCGAGGCCGATGGCCTCGCCCGCCGCGATGCGGACCTGCTCGCGGATCAGGTCGAGCCCGGTGACCATCTCGGTCACCGTGTGTTCCACCTGGATGCGCGTATTCATCTCGAGGAAGAAGAACTCCTCGCCCGACACCAGGTACTCGAGGGTGCCGGCCGACCGGTACCCCACGGCCTCGGCCGCACGCACCGAGGCCTCGCCCATGCGCCGGCGCAGGTCCTCGCCCACGATGGGCGACGGGGTCTCCTCCACCAGCTTCTGGTGGCGGCGCTGCACCGAGCAGTCCCGCTCGCCCAGCCACAGCGTGGTGCCGTGGGCGTCGGCGAGCACCTGGATCTCCACGTGCCGGGGGTCGGGGAGGTAGCGCTCCAGATACACGGTGCTGTCGGCGAAGAACTTCTCGCTCTCCCGGCGCGCCCCCTCGAACGCGCCCTCCAGGTCGTCCGGGGTGAGCGCCACGCGGAAGCCCTTGCCACCACCACCCGCAGCGGCCTTCACCGCGATGGGGTACCCGATCTGCTCGGCGATTCGAGAGGCCTCGGCCACGTCGGCCACGCCCTCGGTGACGCCCGGCACGATCGGCACGCCCGCGGCGTCCATGAGGGCGCGGGCGGCGGTCTTGGAGCCCATGGCGTCGATCGCATCGGCCGGCGGGCCGATGAAGGTGACGCCGGCGTCCTCGCATGCGCGCGCGAACGGCGCGTTCTCGGCCAGGAACCCGTAGCCCGGGTGCACCGCCTGCGCGCCCGAGGTGGCGGCCACCTCGAGGATCTTCGGGATGTTCAGGTAGGTGTCCGCCGCGGGGCCCGCGCCGAGCGAGTGGGCCTCGTCGGCGAACTGCACGAACAGCGCATCGCGGTCGACCTCGGAGTACACGGCCACCGAGCGGATTCCCATCTCGCGCAGCGTGCGCATCACCCGGATCGCGATCTCGCCACGGTTGGCGACCAGCACCGCCTCGAACATCAACGACTCCTCATCTGATCGGCGGGCAGGCCCGCGCCCTCGCGGATGGCCGCGCGCCGCCACATCGACCGGTATGCGGCGGGGAGCGGGTCGGTGTCGCTGCCGCGGGCGGCGGCGATGACCGCGGTGACCGCGGCAGTGATGGCGGCGGCCTCCTCGGGGGACGGCATGGGGGAGATGGCGAGGGCCGGCATCACAGCGGGATGTTCCCGTGCTTGCGCCGCGGTCCGTCCACGCGCTTGGTCAGTGACACCTCGAGTGCCTTCACCAGCCACGGGCGCGTGTCCTCGGGCTGGATCACGTCGTCCACGTAGCCGCGCTCGGCGGCCTGATACGGGTTGGCGAACCGCGCCTTGTACTCATCCACCATCTCGGTGCGGCGGGCGTCCACGTCGCCCCCCTCCTCGGCCACGCGCTTCAGCTCGCTGCGGTGGATGATGTTCACCGCGCCGTCGGCGCCCATGACGGCGATCTCCGCCGATGGCCACGCGGCGTTGAAGTCGGCACCCAGGTGCTTGCTGTTCATCACGTCGTACGCGCCCCCGTAGGCCTTGCGCGTGATCACGGTGATCTTCGGCACCGTGGCCTCGGCATAGGCGTACAGCAGCTTGGCGCCGTGCAGGATGATGCCGCCGTACTCCTGGCTGGTTCCGGGCAGGAATCCGGGCACGTCCACGAACGAGATCACGGGGATGTTGAAGGCATCGCAGAAGCGGATGAACCGCGCGCCCTTGATCGAGGCGTCGATGTCCAGCACCCCGGCGAGCGCCTTGGGCTGGTTTCCCACCACGCCCACCGAGTGGCCGTTCAGGCGGGCGAATCCGATCACCAGGTTCTGCGCGTAGAGCGGTGCGACCTCCATGAACTCGCCGTCGTCGAACACCAGCTCGATGACGCTCTTCATGTCGTACGGCTTGTTCGGATTGTCCGGGACGATGGACCGCAGTTCGGGCTCACGGCGATCCGGGTCGTCCGACGGCGTCTCGTACGGCGCGGAGTCGAGGTTGTTCTGCGGGATGAACGAGAGCAGGTGGCGCACCTCGTCGATGCACGATTCCTCGTCCTCGGACGCGAACTGGCACACCCCGGACTTGACCGCGTGCGACAGCGCGCCGCCCAGTTCCTCCATGGTCACGTCCTCGCCCGTGACCGTCTTGATCACATCGGGGCCCGTGATGAACATGTGGCTGGTCTGCTTCACCATGAAGATGAAATCGGTGATGGCGGGGCTGTACACGGCCCCGCCGGCACACGGGCCGAGCACGACCGAGATCTGCGGGATCACGCCGCTGGCCTGCACGTTGCGCAGGAAGATATCGGCGTACCCGCCCAGGCTCACCACGCCCTCCTGGATGCGGGCCCCGCCGGAGTCGTTCAGGCCGATGACCGGGCAGCCCATGCGCACGGCGAGGTCCATGACCTTGCAGATCTTCTCGGCGAAGACCTCTCCGAGGCTGCCGCCGAACACCGTGAAGTCCTGGCTGAACACGAACACCTGCCGGCCGTCCACGGTGCCGTGCCCCGTGATGACCCCGTCGCCCCACGGGCGGTTGTCCTCCAGGCCGAACCCGGTGGCGCGGTGGCGCGTGAACATGTCCAATTCCACGAACGAGCCCGGGTCGAGCAGCAGGTCGATCCGCTCGCGTGCCGTCAGCTTGCCACGGGCGTGCTGGCGCTCCACCGCGGCGTCGCCGGACGGGTTCATGGCCTCGGCGCGCAGGTCGTCCAGCCGCTTCTCCGCGTCGGAGGTGCTCATCCCGCACCCGCGATCATGCGGTCGTACTCGCCGAACTCCTCGCGGAGCACCCCGCACACCTCGCCGATGGTGGCCCGGGCCCCGAGGGCGCGGTGCATGGGGGGCAGCAGGTTGTCGGTGCCGCGGGCGGCGCTGCGCACGGCATCGAGGGCGGCGCGCACGTCGGCCTCGTCGCGCGCGGCGCGAAGGTCCGCGAGCCGCTGCACCTGGGCACGCTCCACCGCCGGGTCGATCTTGAGGATGTCGATCTCGGTCTCCTCGGGTTCCGCCTGCACGTTGATGCCCACCACCTTCCGCTCGCCGCTCTCCATGGCCGTGTGCCAGCGGTACGCGGCGTCGGCGATCTCCTCGCGCATGAAGGCGATGGCGTCCACCGCCCCGCCGCGCTCGTCGATGCGCGCGATGAGATCGCGGGCACGGTCCCCGATCTCGGCGGTGAGCGACTCCACCATCCATCCGCCGGCCATCGGGTCGACGCTGTCGGTGATGCCGGTCTCCTCGGCGATCACCTGCTGCGTGCGCAGGGCCAGCTTGGCCGAGTGCTCGGTGGGCAGGGCCAGCGCCTCGTCGAAGCCGTTCGCATGGATGGACTGCGCGCCGCCGAGCGCGGCCGACAGCACCTGCAGGGCCACCCGCACCACGTTGTTGTCGGGCTGCTGGGCCGTGAGCGTGCTGCCACCGGTCTGGGCATGGAAACGCAGCGCCATGGACTTCGGGTCGGCGGCGCCGAACCGCTCGCGCATGATCTGCGCCCACAGCGTGCGTGCCGCGCGGAACTTGGCGATCTCCTCCATGAAGTTGGAGTGGGCGTTGAAGAAGAACGACAGCCGTGGTGCGAAGCGGTCCACGTCCAGCCCGGCATCCACCGCCGCCTGCACGTACGCGATGCCGTCGGCCAGCGTGAAGGCCACCTCCTGCACCGCCGTGGAGCCGGCCTCCCGTATGTGGTACCCGCTGATCGAGATGGTGTTGAAGCGCGGCATCTCGGCCGCGCAGTACGCGAAGGTGTCGGTGGTGAGCCGCATGCTCTGGTGCGGCGGGAAGATGTAGTTGCCGCGGGCGATGTACTCCTTCAGCACGTCGTTCTGGATCGTGCCGCGCAGCTGGTCGGCCGCCACGCCCTGCGACTCGCCCACCAGCCGGTACAGCAGCAGCAGCACCGCCGCCGGCGCGTTGATGGTCATGCTCGTCGAGACCTCGTCGAGCGGGATGCCGTCGAACACCCGCAGCATGTCGTCCAGCGAGTCGATGGCCACGCCCACGCGGCCGACCTCGCCGAGGGCACGCGGGTCGTCGGAGTCCATCCCCAGTTGGGTCGGGAGGTCGAAGGCCATCGACAGGCCGGGCGCGCCGTTGGCCAGGAGGTACCGGAACCGCGCGTTGGTCTCCTCGGCGGTCGCGAAGCCCGCGTACTGCCGCATGGTCCACGGCTTCTCGCGGTACATCGTGCGGTACGGCCCGCGCGTGAAGGGGAATTCCCCGGGCTCGCCCAGGGCGGAGCCCAGGTCGAGCGCGTCCACGTCCGATGCGTGGTAGACGGGCTCGATATCGATTCCGGAGTCGGTCCTCCGTGCTGCTCCGGCAGCGTCGGTGCCGCTGCTCACGCGCGCCTCCCTCGGGTCGCCGGCATGCTCAGTAGGCCCCTCGCGTGCGGCGGCACGCTACCAAAGCCCGGCCTCCCCGCATGACCGTCGGCGCGGCCCACGTCCCGTCACGGTACGCTGGCCATCATGAGCGACCAGGACCGACGCATCGACCCCGCGACGGGGCCCGGGGTGGGAGTGATCGACGCCCCGAACCAGTCGACGGACGTCGAGGAGCACCTGTGGACCGACGACTCGGGCGAGGACCTTGAGGGCTGGTACTGCATCGCCACCGATCCGTGGCCATGCCCCGCGGAGGGCTGCGGGTTCGTGGCCAACCACATCACCGCGGCGCACCTGGTGATCTGCTGGCCCGAGATGGACGACCCGAACCTCCTCACGCATGCGCAGATCGCCAAGGAGGTGGGGCGCAATCCCCGCGTGGCCGAATACCAGCCGGGCATGGGCCCCGCGTGCTCGTACTACCAGTGGATCGCGGCCGGGCGTCCCGTGCACGGGGTGCGCGGGGGCGAGACCAAGGCCTCTTAGAGCAGGCGTCGGGCCCGCAGGTCGGCCACCACGGCGCGCGACAGCGCTGCCGAGATCGTCGCGACGCGGCGAAGGAATCGGTTGTCGTCCGGCGCCGCGCCGACCTCCACGATCACCCGCGACTGCGCGGTGGTGCGGTAGAAGCCGTAGAAGTGGTTGATGCGCCGGTTCGTCCCCGGCGCGATCACTCCCGCAAACCGCGCCCGGGCGCCCGCGCGGCGGGTGCGCACGCGCTTCAGCCCTGCGGCGACCCGCCGTGCGGTGGCGGCCGAGGTCCGCTGCACGGAGCCGTTCACCGTGGTGGCCGGCGCGCGGTGGGTCGCGCTGTCGGGGTACGGCGTGGACCGGCCGGTGCCGAAGCCCTGCCCCCGGTAGTAGTTCTCGTTGCCTCCCGTGACGGCATGGCCCACCATCGCGGCGCCGCCGGGGGAGTCGTGGTGGATGCTCACGAAGGTGGCGCCGCCCACGCCCAGCGGCTCCACGCGCGCCGCGAGGGGGCGCGCATCCACGCCCGCGCGCCGCAGTCGCCGCACCATGTCGTTGCGCACGCGGCGGTTGAACTCCGCCTCGCCCCCGAAGGGATTGCCGGAGGCGCCGGTCTGCGCCAGGTAGCCCGGCTCCCCCGGGCTCAGGTGACCGGCCTGCACCAGCACCACCGGTCGCGACCGTCGCGCGGACGGGCTCGTGCGGGCGGGCGACGCCGGTTCCGCCCCCGGAGCGGGCGCCTGCGACTGGGCTCCGGCCGGTCCCGCGACGATCGACATGCACGCCACCGCGGCCACGGCGAGGGTCGTGGGGAGGATCGGGGACGGGGCCGTACGCATGCCCGCAGGATGCCATCGCCGGCGGCGCCTGCCCGCGGGCCGGGTGCCTCCGGGCCTCGCCGCGCCGGCCCTAGGCGCGCCGGCCCCGGCTGCGTCGCGGGAACACGTCGAGCGCGAGCGAGGCCACCCGGTCGAGGATGAGCACGCCGTCCAGATGGTCCATCTCGTGCAGGATCACGCGCGCCTCGAATCCCTCGGCCTGAACCGCGCAGGGCGTGCCCGCGAGGTCCCGGAAGGCGACGTCCACGTGCGTGGCGCGCTCCACGTTGGCCGTGATGTCGGGCAGGCTCAGGCAGCCCTCGCGCCCGATCTCCGCGCCCGCGCACGTGCGCACCACCGGGTTCACCATCACCAGCGGGCCGTGCGGCGCGGGCACCTTCGGATGCCCGGTGCAGTCGATGATGCACACGCGCCACAGCTCGCCCACCTGCGGCGCGGCGATTCCGGTGGTGCGCGGGTACGAGGCGGCGGTCTCCGCCAGGTCGCGCGCGAGGCGCCGGAGGGCGGGTCCGAATGACCGGACCGGCGCGCAGGGTGACTTCAGGCGCCGGTCCGGGTAGGTGACGACCGGGCGGATCAGAGCAGTCGCTCGGACTCGTCCTGCACGGAGATGTCGAGGCCGGCGAGATCCGGGGTGCGCAGGGCATCGGCCACCTGCGCGGCTGCCATGCCCTCGGGCACCTCGACCTCGATGCCCAGCACGTACACCGGGGGGTCGCCCGTCACGCGCGAGCTCAGGTCCACGATGTTCGCGCCGGCATCCGCCAGCGCCCGTGCGGCGCCATGCACGATCCCGGGGCGGTCGCCGCCGTACACGCTCACCACGCAGCGGGTTCCCCGGGCGCCATGGTGTGCGGGGGCGGCGGGGCGCACGCCCAGGGACAGGCCGAGGTCCGATGCGGCCGGGGCCAGCAGGTCGACGATGTCCTGGTCGGATACCCAGTCGGGTACCTCCACGGCCAGCACCATCGCGAACGAGCCCGCGAGGATGCCCGCCCGGCAGTTCTCGACGTTGCCCCCGGCGCCCAGCAGCGCACCGGTGACGGCCGCCACGATCCCGGGGCGGTCGCCGCCCATGATGCTCACGGTGTACTCGTTCATGCGGCGAGGATAGGGCGCCACCTATGCTTGCGGCGTGAGCGGCCGCGCATCGCTGAACCCCGCACTGGTCGTGACGGCCGCGCGAATCGCGCTGATCCCGGTCGTGATGGTGCTGATCCTCGTTGACGACGAGGGCGGCCGGTACTGGGCCTTCGCCCTGTATGTGGTGGCCGCGGCCACCGACTCCCTCGACGGCTGGCTGGCGCGCTCGCGCGGTGAGGTGACCGTGGCCGGTGCCTTCCTGGACCCGCTCGCCGACAAGCTGCTGGTCGCCGGAGCCCTGCTCTGCCTCGTCGAGGTCGGTGACGTGTCAGCCTGGATCGTGATGGTCATCATCACGCGCGAGTTCGCCGTCACCGGGCTGCGGTTGGTGGCCGTGAGCGAGAACCTGGTGATCCCCGCCAGCAGCCTCGGGAAGATCAAGACCCTCAGCCAGAACGTCGCGGTCGCCTGGGTCATCCTGAACATCGCGCCGCAGTGGCAGTACGACGCCCTGCTGTACCTGGCGGTGGCGCTCACCGTGATTTCGGGCGCCTACTACTTCATCATGGCCCGGCGTCGGCTCTTCGAGGGCCGTCTCCCGGCCGCCGACGTCACCGGAGACCCGTGAACCAGGCCATCGCCCTCATCGCCGCGTACCTGCTCGGCTCGATTCCCTTCGCCCTCATCGCCGGCCGCCTGAACGGCGTGGACCTGCGCGCGGTGGGCAGCGGCAACCTGGGCGCCACCAACGTGTTCCGCACCCTCGGCCGGTCGTGGGGAATCGCCGTGATGGTGCTCGACATCGCCAAGGGCGCGGCCGCCGTTCTGCTGGCCGACTGGCTCGCGGGCGGAGCGTGGTGGCCCATCGCCGCCGGCGCGTTGGCGATCCTCGGCCATGTGTTTCCCGTGTGGACCGGCTTCAGGGGCGGCAAGGGCGTGGCCGTGGGTGCCGGTGCGCTGATCGGCCTCGTTCCCGCGGCCTCCGGCGTGCTCATCCTCCTGTGGCTCCTGCTGGTCGTCACCACCCGGTACGTGTCGGTCGCCAGCATCGTCGCGGCGCTCGCCGCCGCCCCGCTCGCCTGGGCCTTCGGCGCCCCGTGGTCGTACGTGGGCTTCATCGCCGCCGCCGCGCTGTTCGTCATCTGGAAGCACCGCGAGAACATCCGGCGGCTCCTGAACGGCACCGAGAACCGCATCCACCTGGGCGGCAAGGGCGCGCCCGGCCCCACCTGATCCACCCCTGACGTGCTCGGGTGAGACGGGTTCGGTGTTACCCCCGGCGATAACCACAGCAGTGCGGCTGGCCCCGGTGTATCGGTTGGCGACAACTCGCCGACGCCGCCGCGTGCGAACGGGCTCCG
>Ga0255751_10001844_pt1 | contig 20042 bp, 17 predicted proteins | sample 071ome_20_FD_179951 | JGI IMG/M metagenome (GOLD analysis project Ga0255751, IMG submission 179951) | Coastal salt marsh microbial communities from the Groves Creek Marsh, Skidaway Island, Georgia - 071412BT metaG (version 2) | ecosystem: Environmental > Aquatic > Marine > Intertidal zone >...
TGATCGGACTAGTTGCAGTTTGGATTTTATATCATATCTACAACAGAAAATAATATAAAAATCTAGAAATACGTAAAACCTTAAGGGTGGTGTGATTATAGTTTTGGATTGTATCACATCGCCCTTTTTCTTTGCAGTTTACACGGCCTAAAATCTGGTAAATACACATAGTTCAAACGTGCTCTTGCATCTGGCAGGAGACTTATGCGGATAAAACCGCGTAGCCAGGAGAACTGGCATTGGACTCCTTTAAAGGAGAAAACAAATGGGAAGACCAGTAAAGAAAAGTAGATTTGGTAACTCAGCAGGAGACTTCGAAGTCACTGGTGCGTTCGCCACAGGAACAACTCAACCAGACGGATCAGGTGCTGAAGCGGTATCAACTGCATCAGGCAACTACATCGTTTCACAGAGATCAAGTAAGCAGTTCAAAGTGAACTTCTTATCTGCGGATGGATCAACAAGATTGACACAGGTGTTGACCTTGACAGCGAAAGCGCCGGGATCACTGACTAACGGTGAATTCTGTGTGCAGATCATCTTGGATGACTCAACGGTTGCTTACGCGAGTAAGATCTTCAACAACACAGTACACTACGTTACAGCAGGTAGCGTGACAGGTTCAACGAAGTACTCATTGAGCTCAGAGGGTGCTGATGAAGGTGCAGGTTCAGACGACGTGGGTCAAATCGACACAATCTAATACAGTTAACGTGCTTTTATGGGGGAGTCACACGCTCCCCCATTCACAACATAAATAATAGCAAATGGCAAAGACTCTACGGACATCAGGTGATTACACAGTGAAAGCGGGTGCTGGATACGATTCAGGATCAGGCTCAAACACCATACAACTTGATGCGAGATACGTCAGGATTCCAGGAGATCTCACCGTCGCAGGAACACAGACCACAGTTGACTCACAGACACTGACGATAGAAGATCAGTTCATCGAAGTAAACAGGAACAACTCGACGGCAGGCACGGAAGATTCAGGGATACTGTTCAATCAAGGAAGTTCAAACAACCAACTTTTCTACTATGATGCGGATCAATCTGAATTCGTTGTAGGTGCGACAACACATGATGCATCAGTTTCGGCCATAACAAACATCACACCAGGCAAACTGAGATTGGCAGATCCAACAGAAACAGATCACGCCGCAACAAAAAATTATGTAGACACACAAGTGGGCGGTGGATTTAGCCTCAAGGTAGCAGGAGATGACTCAACACAGATCACTGTGGCGACAGGAAACACCCTACAGTTCACAGGCGGATCAAACATCAACACAGCAGGTGCGGAACCTGACACAATCACTTTGAATTTAGACAATGATCTCACAAACATCACTTCAATAACTTCAGACACATCCAACGGTGACCTTACTTTGGTAACCAACGGTACAGGCGATGTGGTGATCGACGACACACTGACATTCTCAGGTGCGGCCTCAACACCAACCGCAACAACAGTTACAAAATTATACAATAAAACACCAGCGGGAGGAGGCACGGGATTGTACTTCATAAACTCACAGGTAAGTGCCACCGAGGGAGAACTGATAAGTAAAAAGAAAGCAACCGCTTTGGCGATTGCGTTAGGATAACATGGCGATAACACAGACAAGAATTGACGGATCAGCGGAGCAACTGGGCACAGCAGTGTTCACGGCCACAGCCGACACGGCGGTGACCACTATACACCTTTGCAACATATCATCGGCGGCCGATGCAACATTGAACGTATACCTATTACCAAGTGACGGATCAACGACTGTGCCAACTGAGAACAACAAATTATACAATCAGTTAACTGTACAGGCAACAGACACTTACATAATTGACACTGAAAAATTGATATTAGCGAATGGCGACAAGATATTCATAGAGTTGCCAGACTCGTCAGGACAGATCATAGCAACTATCTCAACCATAGGATTATAATAGCCATGGGAAGGTATGTTAAAAACAGACAACTGGAACAAGGTGCACTGACGGTAGAGATACCACAAGTCACAACTGCAAATAGGCCTGCAGGACAAAATGGTCAACTCATATACAATACCACAACATCATCATATCAAGTGTACAATGGCGCACAATGGTACAACATATCAGAAGCATCGAGAGAAAAAACACTGACCGTGGACACCTTCCAGGGCGATGGATCAACGACTGTGTTTGGAAATGGATCAGGTAACACACTGGACGGATCTACAGCGGCCAACTTGACCGTGGAACCTACTGACGCAACAGACATGCAGATATTCATTGGTGGAGTATACCAGATACCTGGGACACACTACACCTACTCGGGTGGAGCGATCACGTTTGGATCAGCACCCCCGGCCAACAACGGATCAGACAGCGGACACATCGTGGCCGTTATACACAATCTACACAAACTAGGCGAATAATTTTTTATTTCTTAATTGATTTGACCGAATGGTCTCCAACTGCCAGGTGTGCCACCCTTGACACAGACCCAACCGATCGGTTGATTCAATTCTGGCTTGTCATTCCAAACTATGGATCCTGTGTCCCATCTTCCTTCGGTGGGTGCCTGTGATCCTGATGAGAAAGTTCTTTCAGCAAACTTGATGTTGCCAACCACGTGCAGGCTTTCCTGTGGATTCTTGGCTCCTATGCCCAACTTGCCTGTCACTGTGACATTGGTCGAAGAATTATTCTCATCTCCCAGCACTATGTCACCGTTGGATTTACAGGTTATCCTTGCTGTGTTATCTGTGCCTATGGCGAATGGCACTGGAGAATGTGTTCCAACGTAGGCGTTTTTCTCATGCATAGTCGTGATCACTTCATAGCCATCAACGTTCACTGAAAACTCTGCGGAAGGTGCCTCTGTGTTGACACCAACACGTTTCTGTGAAACGAACAAAGTGTTTTCTACCTGTAGATTTTTGAGGATTCCTAGTTGTGTCAGTGAACTTGTCTTCACACTCTTGCCCAAAGTGTGCTTCCAGATCACTTCGTTGTGGTCTATCATGACTGCCTCTGTGACATTGAGTTTTGGAACCTGTGCCTCAACATATTTCAGATTCTCAACAGTGACCGTGCCCTTGACTTCCAAGTCATTTTTGATCTCTATCTTGTCATCGTTTACAGTGATCTGTACGGATTCCGCTTGATCTTTTATGCCCGTGCTGTTGAAATCTGTTATCTTGCCACCGTGGATGGCATCACCGCTGATAGAATTTTCATAAACGTCCACCTGATTAACGTCAACACGTTTCTCGGCCACTCTCTCGATTTTGTTGATGGGTAATAGTGTCATATAATGAATATTTATGGTTGATCGCCGCCGTTGTGTTTGTTTGGTAAATACCAAAGTAGTATTATGGCAATTAACAGAATAAGTGGTGATATATTAGAATCGAACCTTATCCGTTCGAGCGATCTGGCGTTCAATACCAATCTACTGTACGTGGATGTGGCAAACGGAAGGATCGGTGTAAAGACTGATTCACCGGGTAATTTTGCCCTAGATGTAAACGGTAACACACGGGTACAAGGTAACCAAACAATCACCGGAGACCTGACCGTACAGGGCACCACTACCACGATAGACTCTCAACAATTAGTTGTCGAGGACAACATAATCACCATCAACGAGAACGCTTCAAGTGCCACGGACGCTGGTATAATGATCAACAGGACGTCTGCCAACAACGCCATTTTCATCTGGGACGAGACCCTAGACAAATTCAGATTTGGAACAACAACGCAGGATGGTTCCACGATCACAGACTATTCAAACTTAACTCTTTCAAACATACAAGCGGCCGATCCCACAGCGGCCGAAGATGTCGCGACCAAGTCATATGTTGACAGCCAGATCAGTTCAGGAGGTGTGACAGGAGACAACGTTGAAATGAGGCTTCCAACAGACTCAACGTTCGGCGACGGTGCCTACCTCGGATTGACTTCGACCACTACCGTGACAAATGCCATAGACGAATTGAACGAAGTGCTTGGAAACGTACAGGCAGGGACCTACATAAAATCAACATCATTCGTGGCAGATGAAACTGCGATCAGCGCCGGTGACCCGGTGACACTGACAATCACCAACACACCAACCGCGGGTGCCAACACCAGATACACCATCACCTGGGGAGACGGTGACGTCACAACGGGCACATCAGATTCAACACCAAGCCACACATACGCATCAGGTGGAACATACTCGGTCACAGTGAAAGCGTTTGAAAACGACGCGGACACGACGGATTCAGCGGGAAGTTTCGCGACATCTACCAGGACCGATTACATAGTGGCATCGACTGCAGAACCTGTGTTGACGTTCGCCATGTACGCGGCGGCATCGGGAGGTGATCCAATCACGACTGCGGACACAGGAGACACGGTGTACCTACAGAACAACTGCACAAACACATCAGGTGCAACGGTCACATACGACGTCGACTGGGGAGACGGAACAGAAGACACCATCAGTGGTGACGGAGTGGCAGGTGGTTCAAGTGCGAACGGCGGATCACGTCTGGCGCACACCTACACAAACTCAGCAGGCGATGATGGATCAACGGTTGCAGGTACGGGTTCGGGTGACACCAAGTATGCAATACGTCTGAGACTACTGACACACTCGACTGCCAACCCGGCGGTGATTCCAAAGACGGCCACAAACAATTTCGAGGTGTATTCGGAACACACACCACTTTATTCAACAGCAGATTCAACAATCAGAGGCGTCAACGAGGAATCAACATCAGGTTTCCCTGTGACGTTCACCAACGACACAGCGACGAATCCAGGTAGCAACTCAGATTTCAGTGCCACACAGACATACAGTTGGGACTTCGGCGAGGGTGCAGGCGCAACTGTGGTCAACATCGGATCGGGAGGTTCTGGAGACACGGGCAACACAATCGCAAACACATTCAACCTGAGTTCGGACAACCAGAACAACGGTACCACTACCACATTCACTACTAGCCTAACACTGGCGAATGGACACACAAATTCAACTTTCAGCAGTAACCTCAACATAATCGTTGAACCAGACGTGAGGGCCAACATCGCCGGCACGGCTGTCACAGTTAACACGGGTTCAGGTGACAACAGCCTATCATTGTATGACGTGGTCGACCTTGACGGTGTTAACAGGGCCATAGCAAGATTTACCAACACATCACAGAACGCGGACAACTACGAGTATGATTTCTTCGATGATTCCAGTTCTATCACTACTGTCGCTGAGGATGGATCCACAGCAGGAACAATCGGAGATGGTTCTGGTGTTGCTCTTGACAAGGACTACTCAGGCACATCAACAGGAAATATCAACTTCAGATTTAGAGCATCTGGTACACCTGACACGATAGCACAAGACGACGAGGAAACCATCACATTTGTGATGAAATCGGTGCCAAGTGCACCAAATGGATTGAGCAGTTTCAGTTTGGCATTGTCAGACTCGGCACAGGGAACTTCACCCAAGTTGTGTGCAAGTTTCACTGACAACACCAGTTCAGCAGACACACTGGCGGCGGGAACCTCATTGAATTCTACCACAGCGAGAAGATACACAAGCACATCAACCATTGACACAACCGTGATGAACGGTTTCCTAGTCAACGATGCCAATGGCACGGGTTCAACTGTTAACCAGACCGTCACAGCATCAATCAACGCCAGTGCCTCGGGTGCGAGGACATTCACAACCACAGAAGGTGGAGCCAACAACGGAACATTCACCAAACTGGTCACATCAGATCACAAGGACTATGACCAAGTGGACAGTTCATATCCACAGAGATTATACCTGGTCGCTGATGCCAAGATCACACAGGATCTAGCAGACTACTCGGTGGGATTGACTGCCCAGAGATTGGAAAGTTCAGCAGGTGGTAACACGGGATATGTACACGTGTTGAAGGACGACATCACTGCGACACCTACAACAACGATAGGTACAGTGGCCGAGGGAACACAGGGAACCTACAGATATGTGTCCGGTGTGCCATACTACAACACAGGATCGCCAACTGTGACTGTCACTGGTACAACCATAGAGGACTTCACAGGACAGGCGTACCAAGACACCACATCACCACACGAGGTAGACAACGACACCAACCAGGAATCAACTTCAGGCGATGTCATAACAAATTCAGATTTCACATACGCACAAGTAGATGGTGCTTCAACCATGCTGTCAGGTGGCGTGCCTGTGACAGACACGGGCGTTGGAACACCTTACACAATAGGAGCGGTGACAGTGCCCATAACGAGTTCAGGTGTGAGGTCAGTCAAGACCATCAAAGCGAGAAGTAAGAACGCTAACGGAACTGGCAGTTACGACAGTTCTTCAACAAAAATTCAAGTTTATACCGCATCATTGTTAGCACTAGACGATGAGGCAGACGGTATAACTGTATCAGATTCACTAGGCGCCGGCTTCGATGACGACGCTGTGAGAATAAGCGGGTTTGGATCCCTGTCAGGTGACACACCGTCACTTAATGATTCTTCTAATGCCAACTACTACACGGATCACGCATGGTCGGGTGCAGTCACAGTGGCGGGGACCAACGAAGCGATATCAAGATTTGGAACGATCAAACACTTCACCACAGACTTGAGCTCGGGTTACCTACCAGTGGGGCCAGACCTAGCAACGGATAGGTCAGGTGCACAGTACTACACCTTCGCTTTCAGAAGAACCACGATGGCCAACTTCACTGTGAGATTGACAGGAACTGTGTCAGGCTTCTTCATCGCGGCGCCAGGCACTGCGATAGATTCAGCATCAGGACTGAATGGTTGGTTGGACGCCAGCATCACTTACGGTGGATCAGGTGTACCAGGATCAGACACCGGCAACGGCGGAAACGGATCCAATGGTTGTGCGTTCACATCGGGAGACAGAATTCAAGACAGTACAAGTTATTCAAACTCAACATTCACGCTGACACTGGGATCAGAGAACGCCACGAATGCCACAGGAAATAATGTACTGATCAGAATCAAATTAGAATCGGGAGACAGTATAACAGCACTGAGCATTGAGTAATGGCAATAACTGACGCGAAAAAAGTAGACTACCTCTGGAAGAAATTGGGTTATGGTGCAACTAAGACGGACACCAACACTGCCAAGAAGGCTCCCAACGAAGCCATTGCGTCTCCATTATTACTAAGGGGTGACAACACTTGGAACCAAGCAAGTAGTATTCCAGGCACGATGCCTGGTTCAAGTTCAGGAGTGGTCACGGTATATCCAACAAGTGCACCAAACGAAACAACAAATGATGGAACAGCGGCGGCCAACAGAACCTGGAAAACAGGACTTACTGATTGGATACCACCCGAGATAGGATCAACTTACATAGTAAAAGTTTACATACACACAGCCAGTGATGCCGGCAACGCCGCCGCTTCAGGTGATCAGGTGTTCGCGACAGGTTCAGGCAACGACGACGAGTGGTTCTTTGACTACCAATCAGGTGTGTTGCACTTCATAGGTGCGAACCTACCCGACGGAATTTCATTCACGGGCAAATCGGTCTACATTTCCGGTGCCAGATACACGGGCCAGAAAGGCCTACAGAATTTGTCAACATCGTCGGGTAACACAGAGTTCACAGCGAACAACATTGGCAACACAGTGACCAATGCGGACATGACGTTCACCACACAGGGAACGGGCTTGTTCGACTTCAACACGACGACGGGTTTGGTCGTTCCGACAGGAACTACACTAGAAAGACCATCCGCACAGGAAGGTATCATACGCTTTAATACTACAACGGGCAAATATGAAGTCTCCCTAGACGGTTCGACCTACACCGCGTTGCGTACGGAGGCCGCGGCATCAAGCATAACCAAGGACGTGTTCACGGGCGACGGTTCATCAACACAGTTCACCATGACGGTGACGCCAACCAACGCCAAGAACATAATAGTCTACGTGGATGGTGTGATGCAGGAACCCACAACCAACTACACCATCGCCACGAACGTTTTGGCGTTCACGGGTGGTGATGATGGATCAACTGTTGAAGCACCACACTCTGGTGCACGTGTTGTCGTGATGCACGGATTCGCCGACTAGCCTATCACTATACCTTTTGCCGTGTACAATAATTTGTGCTTGATGTACTTGTCTGAGAAGATGTTGTATCTACCGATCTCTCGGTCCACCTCATAACCTATGGTGGCCTGCTCCAATATGAAGTTGTACACATCCGGGCCCTGCTCGAACGCCACGTTGAACCCTTTCAGGTTGTATTCTTCGCTGACCTTAAACTTGCCACTACATGATGCTTGGAGGAAATTCTCTATCTTGCTACGCATGCCGTTCATCTCCTTGACGATGTCCGCACGTTCCTCGAGCACTTTCAGACCCCTGTTCTGGCAGTGCGGTGGCCATAGTACCTTGATTATGTAATTGATGCTATCTGGTCTATCAGTCATTCTTCAATCGCTCCATGTCCTTGAACAATATGCATTCCGCGTTCGAACAGTAGTCCAACTGCTTGGTTTTGGGTGGGTTGCAAAGGAAGTAGAACTTCATGTCAGGGTGTAGCATGATCACACTTCTGAGATCCTTCAACACCCTAGGGTTTGATATGTCATATCCCACCAACAGTATACGCTTGTCACAGAGACCCAATGCAGACAGTAGGGCCAGCGTCTGGTCGTCGGTGTTGACATCAAGTGTGAGATTGAACTGCGGTGATATGGGTGGGAAACTGTGCACCTGGTCATAGAACACGTATTTCTTGTACAGTTCCGGGGTGGTCACACAATCCACGGGCGAAGGCCGCTGTTGCAGGAACCATAAAAGATCCTTTTCGTGCCTGGTCCAAACATAATCTATGTGTTGCACGTCGTGTTTATGGCTTGACACACTGATTATAGGTCCGTACTGCTTGAGTTCGCTGAATGGCAATCGTATGGTGTTGTGTCCCAACACAGTAATATACTCATATTTCCTCATCTAGGCCAGTATTTAACGGCACAAATAACCAGTCTACAAATAAATACCTACAGTTTTGCAAGACAATCAATTATCGATAAGGGGATAAAACAATGGCAATAGGACGAATAACAGGACAGATGTTATCTGCCAACCTGGCTAGATCAGGCACAGATTTAACATTTGAAACAAATTTATTAGCCTTGGATGTGACCAACAGCAGAGTTGGTGTGGGAACGGCCTCACCGGCTACCACTTTACACATCTCAAGCACTGACGCACTAAGACTACCGTCAGGAAACTCAGCACAGAGACCAGGTTCACCGGCCAACGGTGACATCAGATACAACTCAGACACAGGTGCGGTAGAAGGATACGCGGGTGGCTGGTTGAAGATGACTGGTGGTACTGCACTGGCTGACGCAGACGCGGACACACAGATCGAAGTGGAGAGAACCTCAGACGAGGACGCGATCCACATCCAGACAGCAGGCGTGGACAGGGCCCACTTCAGATCAGATGGTACGATAGAATTGAACAACCTAAAGATCGACGACATGACGATCAGTTCCCTAACAACTAACGGAAACATCGCTATCACTCCAAACGGAACAGGTACTACTACGGTCACGAACCTAGTGGTTGCTGGATCATTTGACCTAGGTGATCTAAACGCACTTAACGTTGGAGACATCAACGTTGACTCATTGAGTTCAGATGATGGCAACGGATTCGATCTATTATTAGACGACAACAAGGCCAACGCAATGGAGATCAAAGAGGGATCTAACGTGTACATGAACTTTGCTACAACCGACTCATCAGAGTTGATCACTGTGAGCAAGGACATGACCATCGCAAGTGGTGTGACTTTCACAACAGACACGGCAGACATCAACGGTGGTGCCATTGACGGTACTACGATCGGTGGTTCAACTGCGGCGGCAGGTACGTTCACAACTGCAACGGCAACAAACGTACAGGCTACAAACTACAAAGCCAATGACGGAACAGCGGCCATGACGATCGCTGACTCATCTGGAGACGTAAACGTTTCAACCAACTTCTCAGTCGACGGTAACTTGACTGTAAATGGAACCACGACAACGATTGACAGTGCTACATTGACAGTTGAAGATCCGCTTATCCAATTGGCTAAGAACAACTCAGGTGGAGATGCAAACACATTTGACCAAGGTCTATTCTTTAACAGGGGATCACTGGACAACGTTTCATTCATTTGGGACGAATCAGCGGACCAATTCGCTGTTGCTGTAACGGCATCAGAGGATGGAACAACAGCGGGTAACATCACAATTGACAGTTACGCGGCCTTCAAAGCAGGTGTAATCACTGCAACAGATGTTGAGACTGCAACAGTTTCAGCGGCAGACGGTACACTGGCCATGACAATGGCCAACTCAACTGGTGTCGTGACATTTAACGCGGCTCCTAGTTTTGGTGACAATAACATCACTAACGTGGGCGACATAGCACTAGACACAATCAGTGCTGATGGCACTACGATAGGTGTGTCAATGACTGACAACACAGCGGCGGCCTTTGACATCAAGGAAGGCTCAAACTCATACTTGAAGTTTGACACAACTAACAGTTCTGAGTTAATCACAGCAGGTGAAAACTTCACAGTTGCAAGTGGTAAGACATTAACAACAGACACTGCTGATATCAACGGTGGTGCAATAGACGGCACAACGATTGGTGCCAACAGTGCCGCGGCGGCGACTTTCACAACTGCCACTGCAACATCTGTTAATGCCACAAACTACAGAGCTAACGACGGAACAGCGGCTATCGTACTCACAGACTCAACAGGTGCTGTAGCGATATCAACAGCAGTGTCAATGACTGGTGCTGTTGACGTAAACGGTGGTAACTTCACATTCAATGAAGATTCTGCTTCGGTAGATGCTAGATTTGAATCCAACGGTGACACACACGCTTTATTCATCGATGGTTCAGAGGACCATGTTGGTGTAAGAACAAGTTCACCAGCGTATGACTTAGACGTGGGTGGTTCAACAGATGCGTTGAGACTACCAAACGGTACGACGGGTGAGAGACCAACCGGTGCAACTGGTTTGATCAGATTCAACACAACGACTGGAAAATACGAAGGTTGTCAGGATGGATCCACTTACGTTGACTTTGCGACGGCGGGCGACGCTCCAACTTTCACAAAAGAATCAACAACAGGTGACGGATCTACTACAACGTTCACTGGTTTCTTCAGCACTGCTCCAGAATCAGCGAACAACGTTTTCGTTTACATCGACAACGTGTACCAAGAACCAACTGAAAACTACAGTGTTTCAGGCACAAACATAACATTTACTTCTGCCCCTCACTCGGGTGCGAGGATATTTGCTATCACTGGTGCTGACAACAGTGCGTTGGTGACAGGTGGTGTTGCTAGATCAGAGACATCAGCGGTATCTGTGTCAGGTTCAAGTGCGGTGACGATCATGAGCTTTAATGCGGCCACTTACAGAGCGGCGGAATTGTTCATTGCCACACAGGACTCAGGTAACACGCAGTACGCGGCCATGAAGGCCACTGTGGTGCATGATGGTTCAACTGCTTACGGTACAACTTACGCAGTTGTTAACTCAGCAGGTGGAGACATCGTTGACATATCGTTTGAACACGATGGATCAAACACGGTGAATGTGAAAGCGACTCCATTGAACTCGGGCACACAGAGTGTCAAAGTTCAGTACTCGTTAGCACAGTAGACGAATAAGCAAAACTAGACCCTAAAGATAATTCTAAACGCCCCGATGGTAAATACTATTGTTGGGGCGTTTTTTTACGGTCTAACACTAAATCAATAATAATCATGCGGGAGATATGGAACCATGACAACAAGAAACTTTAGAGTAAACAACGGTCTTTCAGTTGGTGACATCACTATAGATGCAACAGCAAACACGATCGTGGGACTGGCGACAGCGGCACCAAGTGCTGACGGTGACGTCTCAAACAAGAAATACGTAGACGATCAAGATGCCTTAATAGCATCGGACACGCTCACGTTCACAAACAAAACAATAGACGCGAATGGCACAGGAAACAGTATTACAAATTTAGAAGTGGCAGATTTTGCTGGTTCGGCCATCATTAACGTATCAGAGACACTGGCATCAAATGATTCAGACACCGCTTTGGTGACTGCTGGTGCCATCATTGACTACGTTGACGCACAGGACGCCAACATAGCATCAGACACGTTGACATTCACAAACAAGACATTTGACGCAAACGGCACAGGCAACTCGATCTCAAACATAGAGACTGCGGACTTCGCCAGTGCGGCATTCAAGGACGAGGACGACCTGTCATCAAACAGTGCCACAGCAGTTGCTTCACAACAGTCGATCAAGGCCTACATTGACAACGGACTATCAAGTCTGTCATCAACTACACTGACAGCGGGCAACACCACAGCGGTGGTTTCTGACTCAGGTTCAGACGGTGCGTTCACAGTAACTTGTGACGGTAACAGTGAACTAGTCGTGAACGACACAAGTGCCACATTCTCAGGTAACGTGATCGTGTCAGGAAACTTCACAGTCAACGGTACAACTACAACAGTTGCCACAACCAACACAACAAACACTGACAACATCTACGAACTTGCTACAGGTACCACAGGCACACCAAGCAACGACGCAGGTATAGTGATCGAGAGGGGTGATTCAAACAACGCCTTCATCGGTTTTGATGAGTCGGAAGACAAGTTCAAAGTTGGTACAGGTACTTTCACAGGTGCGTCAACAGGTAACCTGACAATCACGACAGGTACTTTGATAGCGAACCTAGAAGGTGACGTGACCGGTGCAGTAACAGGTAATGCTGACACGGCAACGGAAGCAACAAACGTGACTGTGACGGCCAACAACAGTGCCAACGAGACTGTTTACTTGACATTCGTTGACGGAGCAACTGGAACACAGGGTATCGAAACAGACACTGGTCTAAGTTACAACCCATCAACCAACGTTCTATCAACCACTGCATCAGCGGCACAGTACGCGGACGTGGCGGAGCGTTTCGAAGCAGACGCTCCTATGGAAATTGGTTCAGTTGTAGAAGTAGGTGGTACAGCAGAGATCACGGAAGCAACTTCAGATCTATCTGAGGATGTTTTTGGAGTTATCTCTGACAAACCAGCATACATGATGAACGCAGGTGCAGGTGACAACACCACGCACCCGTTCGTTGCTATGACAGGTAGAACACCAGTTAGAGTGATCGGTGAGGTTACAAAAGGTCAAAGACTTGTTACTTCATCAACAAAAGGTTGTGCTAGAGCAGTGGCGCAGGGCGAGTCAATCTCTCCTTTCAACGTCATTGGTAGAGCACTGGAATCTAACACAGAAGCAGGTATCAAATTGGTAAACTGTGCTGTGAGGACCAACAACTAATAAATATCTCTACTTTTTAGTAGAATCAAAGGGCGGCTCTAGGGTCGCCCTTTTTTTTTAGGCGTATAAATACCTATACTGCTGTCGGCCGGCAACGATAAGGAGGCCGTGTGTGTCATTTGACGCACTAACATTATTATAGAAGGAGTACTGAAGTATGGCCATAGGTCGTATATCAGGATCGGTATTAAAGTCCAATCTGACCAGGAATGGTGTCGATCTTGCATTTGAAACAAACCTACTGTATCTCGACGTGACGAACAGTCGTGTGGGTATTGGTACTTCTGAACCATCAACAGCATTACAGGTAAACGGAACAGCAACCACAACAGGATTAAACACCACCAATCTATCGATAGGTGGCACAGCGGTCACATCCACGGCCACGGAACTTAATGTACTGGACGGCACCACCCTTGGTGCGGCCAACGAACTGTGCGTGGTGGATGCCACGGGCAATTTCATAACGACATCATCCACGCTCAGCATCGACCAGGGCAACAACTACATCGGTATCAACCAATCCTCACCTGAAGTAACACTACACATGACGGGCGAAGGTGCCCAGACCTCACAGATCAGGATGGAGCAGTACAATGACAGTGCTGACGCTCCAGATGTAAGAACAAGAAGATATAGAGGCACAATTGCCTCACCGAGTGCCGTACAATCAGGCGATTATCTATTTCGAAGTAACCACGAATACTGGAATGGTTCAGCACTGATTGTCGGTGGTACTTTTGCTTTTGACAACACCAACAATGCCAACAGGACACAGTTTGCTGTTTCGGTCACCACAGATGGCACATCAGCAGATGCCAACACACCAAGTAAGACACAATTCAAGATTGACGGCAACGACAGTGGTGCTATCACGTTCAACAACGCATACAAGTTCCCAACCACGGATGGTAGTGCAGATCAATTCCTAAAAACAGACGGTAGTGGCACATTGAGTTTCGCCACAGTCTCGACAAACTCTATATCACAACTAAATTCAAACGTGACCGTAACAGATTCAGGAACAGGTGCGATCACCATAGACGCGGATGGTAGCACGATCATAACAATGAATGCCACCACAGTGTTGGATGCATCAGCAGTCACCAACGCCATAAGATTACCCAACGGAACCACCGCACAGAGACCAAGCGGAGCAGTTGGTGAGATAAGATACAACAGTTCAACAGACACCATAGAGGGCTACACATCGGCGGGAGGCTGGGCACAATTGGGTGCGACTAGTACTACGTCGGAAAACACGGATGACACTACCACAGACAGTGAGACGGCGATCAGTACTACAGAGAAAGTGATCAACCAATTTGTCACTGGGACCTATGACAGTGCATGGTATCTGGCCATAACAAGGGACGAGATCAACGACGAAGTATCGACGGCCAAGTACAGTTTGGTACACAATGACACAGATGCGTTCGTGTCAGAATCACACATCACACAGTCAAACGTTAGCAACACGTACATAACAGCGACTGCGGACGTGGCGGGCGGTAACGCTAGATTGAAGGCAACTGGTGGTAGTGTGGTCAATTCCGTGAGCTTCTACAGGATAGGATTAGGTGACAACACCACGGCAGGCACTACGGGAAATGTAACAACCACGATAAACACAGATGTTGACAGTGCCGCAGAGAAGATAGATGGTTGGGCACTGGCCAGTTACAGGGGTGCCAAATACTACATCTCGGTCAATAACACAACCACGGGAGAAGTGTCAAACACGGAAGCACTGGTTGTGCATGATGGTTCTTCAGCATACATCACACAGTATGGAAACGTCAACACCGGTAACAATGATCTGATCACATTGACCGCGGAAGTGGACAGCACGGAAGTTGTGTTGAAAGCATCTGCTCAGGCACCCAACTGCCGTGTCACTGTATACAGGATTCTATTGGCCGATGATGAGTCGGCGTCAACGGGTGATAATGTCAATGTTGTAGAAGCGACTACCGTGAGTTCCGCCGCAACAACAGTAGATTCATTCAACACATCAACGTACACAGGTGCGTTCTATGTGTTCACTGGTTACAACTCCACAGAGGGTGCGGCCAGCATATCAGAGGTCATGGTGGTTGCCAATGACGAAGCCTATGTGACACAAGGTCCAATGGTCAGCACAAAAGGCACAGATCAATTGGAAGTCACTGCCAGCCTGTCAGGAAGCACGGTCACAGTACAAGCGGCGTCAACATCAGGATCAAGCACAACTGTCAACGGATACAGGGTACACATGCTGAGGGGAAGTGCAGGTGCATCAACGGCAGACACGGTGTTGGTGTCAACAGAACAGACTATTTCGGGTGCCAAAACATTTAGCAGTCCGATCGCACTGACAGTGGGAAGTGATCCATCTGGTGTGGCCAACAACGCACACATATACGCCAAAGACGAGGCATCTAGTGCAGAAGTGTTCGTTAGGGACGAAGCGGGTAACGTTACCAAAATATCTCCTCACAACGAAGCGGGTGAGTGGGAATACTTCTCAAGGAACGTCAAAACCGGCAAAACTGTAAGGGTGAACATGGAAGAAATGATCAGAGATATAGAAAAACTTACAGGTAAGACATATATCAAAGATTCCTAAACAATCAAATCCAATATAGTCTGTAATTTTCCCTTAATACTTTTATTATTCAAAGTATTCTTGAGACCCATGTGTAAATTCTTGGGCCAACATTCAAACGCACACCAGCAGTATCCCGAATGTTCATCATTTAACTTTGGAATAAATTCTGCATCTATGGCTATGAGATATGTGTGGAAGAAAAACTTCTGATCGTTTGACGTGAACATTTCTAATGGTATCGTTTTCTTTATTTTGGGCATACTGCCTGTCTCTTCCTCGATCTCACGTTTCAGTCCCTCGAAAGCACTCTCTGTGAATTTGCTTTTACCGCCAACCAATCCCCACATGCCTTGTGTTTTCCGATCAGTTCTCTGTAGGAACAGGAAACGTTTGGTGCTGGTGGCGTAGAACAGGGCACCCGAACAGACTATGTTTTCTTTCATGTTTTATTATAACAACTATGGGGTTGTGGCGTCAAGGCTTGAGTTGTATCCTGGATCCGCTCCACCATCAAGCACTATGCTCCAATTACCTTGTGTGTACACGCCTTCATAGGATTTGACCCATTCCGTGCCATTGAACCTGTACTGAATACCTGTGTTGAGATTGGTCACGTAGTGTTGTGTTGAATCTGGATTGCTGGCGTCAAATGCCACATTCCATTTTGATGTTGAACTGTTGTATTCTATGATGTCTCCAACGCTGGCCACTAATGTGCCCCATGTCTGACTCTGGAAACTGGCTGTCGAGTCTCCAACATCATTGATCACCAGATATCTGTCACCATTCACAGGTGTGCCTGGATCAAATGTTGCTGGATTTATTATTTTTTTTACCGCTGTAAGAGAATTGCTTGGTATTGTGTCCCCGTCTATTGTGTACAATAGAATCGTATCATCCAGCGTTGATGTTGCTATGGTGCCAACTATCTCATTTCCGTTTGGTTGTGTCAGTCTTATCTGTGATGTGCCGTTTGTCACTTTACCATATTGATCTAACAGTACCTTCCAGTTCACTGCTGGTCCAAATGTTTCGAAAGGATCGTAGTTGCTTGGTTCGTTCGCACCTGTGTGGAATCCATCTCCTCCTGATTTGACATTTGTGCCCGTTGAACCTAGTAATCTTAGTTGGTTACCTGTAACCAATAATCCAAAGTTGTTTGGTGTGATGTAACTCCTAGATGTAAGTTCCCCGTCTATCAATCCTTTGGCTATGCCGCCATCGTCATCGTATATGCTCATTATGATTTTTTGTACCACACCTAATTTCTTAACTTTCACCGGTGGTGATAACCATATTGGCATTGAGAAGGTCAGTGTTGCGACATCTATCTCTGAATCTGCCCCAACAGGTATGGTCCTCGAACTGAACGTTGTTCCTGTCAATTCAACGTAACTCAAACTGGTCCAGTCGATGTAGTTGTCCGTTTTCTGTATCTCAAAGTCTGGGTTGAACAGATACAATATCTGTTCCATGATCTGCAATTTCTGATCTGTGTTTGTTGTCCAGATGTCCGCCGACACTTCCAACCTGAACGGAGATGGCATCACTTTCTCAACTGTGTAACCTGCACCCATCTCATTGGTGTAGTTGCCGTCCGAGTCTATGCCTCTTTCTCTCAAATGCTGTTTCTCTATGTGATAAGGATTCTGCATCCTGTCCCTGTCGTAGTTTAATTCCCTTACATACGCCGCTATCCTAGGTGCGTACTGTAGTGCGTTCTCTGAGTTGTTCCTTATTATGTTTGCAACCTGTCTTGTTGGGTCACCATACACCACCGGCACTGCCCTTAATTGTACGGAACCGTCACTGCCTTTGCCTGTCTCCACAGAGAAGTTACTCAAGATCCTAATGAATTGAGTGAGAAATTTCCTGACCTGTCCTTCGTAAAAATGCAACATGTTTAATTGTCAGCCTTTGGTTTCAGTGCATCTGTCAATGACTGTCTCTGTTTGACCGTTAATCCGTTTATTGTTGATTCCGTTGTGTTGTTGACGAAACTTGTTTTGTAGTTTGATCTAGAATCATTGTTCGTTGTAGTTATTCTCACACTGTCTTCAATTTTGACCCATCTGACTCCGTCATACCTGAACAATCTGTTGGGCAAGAAATCTGTTCTCAAGAAATAATCGCCTTGGTCAACACCAGACGTTGGGAATGTGATACCAAATCCTGCTGGATTTCCGTTGGGTGCCACACCATCTCCATCTAGGTAGAATCCGTAGTGTGAACTTGCTGGTGTGTCTATTGTGGCATTCACTGTGTTATCACTGCTGGCTCTCTGTGCTTCAGTGTTAACATTTTCTGTCCTGATGTTGCCCCTTTCATCGATTGGTGCAACATAGTATTGCTTGTAGTTGAATCCCGCCTTTGGTGCATCCTGCTCTGCCTGTGCAACGATCTGATCGTTGATGGTTTTCTCTCTGTTGTATGTGCTCATGTAACTGGCGACCTATCCTGTTGTGGTTGCATCGCCTATGATATCTTTGAATTCTTGTGAATCTACTAGAGTTTTCATCTTCAATCTCAGCAGATGTGGCCACCATGTTTGACTGAATCCTTCCGCGGCCCTGTTCACATCTTCTACCACGTAGTATCTCTTTAGTGCGATTGGCACACTTTCATCCAGAGAATAATCTTCCTTCATATGTGGGAATTCTATCACATCGCCACTCATTGGTTTCCTGCCAATCCTTTCCACGATATCATTCAAATGCACTGTAAGGAATAGTGTGTCATTCTGTAAGAACATGCCAAACTGCGATAGGTTGAAATCTGCATCTTGCACATTGTATATTCCTCTGACTGTGTACACATCACTAGAATATTTCCTGTCTCTGTTTTCTAAAAATAGCAAATCTTGTATTGTGGTCTCGTTTAGGTCACTTCCTGTCACCCTGGGTTGGCTGGGACTCGCAGGTCCGTCTTTGTTTGTGTCTCCCTGATCGTAGGGTCCTAGATATTTGTGTAGGTGTAAGTCTGTGCCACCCACGGTGAACATCTCCTTGATGTTGCGATCGAAGAACTTGTAGTCGTTGCCCTTTTCAGGCTTAAAAATGGATAATCTTGGCATATCATACATATTTATTGCACAGGCAATGACTATAAATATGAGTATGTCAGAACTACAAACAGGACAACAGGAAATTTTCGATTACGTCAAGAACAATCTCGGTGACGGGATGATTGACGTGGAATTAGACCCAAAACACTACCAAACGGCACTGGAAAGGGCTGTGAACAAATTCAGACAGAGATCATCAAATGCTGTGGAAGAATCATATGCTTTCCTTGAACTGAAAAAGAATCAGAACACCTACATACTGCCTGATGAAATTATCAATGTAAGGAATCTTAACAGGAGGACAGTGGGTTCAAGAACCGAAGGCGGAGAGGGTGGTACATTGTTTGAACCATTCAACTTGGCATACACAAATACCTACTTATTGAGAGCAGGTGCAACAGGTGGACTGGCAACTTACTACGCTTTCGCATCATACCAGGAACTGGTTGGCAAGATGTTTGGTAGTTTCATACAGTTCCATTTTGACGTGGCAACTAAAAAATTAACTATCACCCAAAGACCAAGAGCGGACGACGAGACCGTACTGATGCACACGGACAACTACAGACCTGACATCACACTGTTCAAGGACATCTATTCAAAACCATGGATCAGAGATTACACACTTGCAGTATCAAAAGTGATGCTGGGAGAAGCCAGAGGTAAATTCAACACCATAGCAGGTCCACAGGGTGGTACCACACTGAACGGCGATGCACTAAAGAACGAAGGACAGGCCGAGATGGAAAGACTGGAATCCGAGATAGGCAATTTCCAAGAAGGTGGAACACCACACAGTTTTGTTATTGGTTAATTGACCAAGATTTCCATTTAAATACCCTGCAATGAAAAAATCCAATTACAAGAAATACTCTGACCTCTCGCTGGATGAACTGGAAAAGTTGGTAGAGGAGTTGGAAATCATGAGCATAAAGGCGTTGAAAGAACGCAAGAAGACCTTGAGAGCATCAAT
>Ga0255751_10001845_pt1 | contig 20042 bp, 30 predicted proteins | sample 071ome_20_FD_179951 | JGI IMG/M metagenome (GOLD analysis project Ga0255751, IMG submission 179951) | Coastal salt marsh microbial communities from the Groves Creek Marsh, Skidaway Island, Georgia - 071412BT metaG (version 2) | ecosystem: Environmental > Aquatic > Marine > Intertidal zone >...
TGGCCTTCAGCCTATGCCTCTGGTGCTCTAGTTCAGTGTCGTAAAAAAGGTGCGGCCAACTGGGGTAACAAGAGCGACTAATGAACCTCCAAGAATTTTTGTTTGAATTAGACGAAGGCACTCGCTGTTGGAAGGGTTACGAACGCAAGGGCATGAAGACCATGTTTGGCAAACGAGTTCCCAACTGTGTGAAGAAAGAAGATCTTGATAACATTGACTACTGTGTGAACTGTGGTGAAATCTTATTTGCAGAAGGTCTTGATGAAAATCTAAAAAAATGGTTCAAAGAAAAATGGGTACGTTTTGGGCCTGACGGCAAGATCCGTGGTGACTGTGCCAGAGGATCTTCTTCAGAAGGCAAACCCAAATGTCTGCCAAGATCCAAAGCACATGCACTGGGCAAAAAAGGCAGAGCCAAAGCGGCGTCTCGCAAACGCAGACAGGATCCTCAAAAGAACAGACGAGGCCCTGCCAAAAACGTCAAAACTAAGTAACAGCATGAATAAAACACTTTTAGAAATACTCAAAGAAACAGTCACGGAAGATGAATCCAAACTGGTGCCTGAAGCAAAGCTTGTTGATGATTTACACTGCGACAGTCTATCAGCTGTGGAAATCACCATGGAATTAGAAAACAGACTGGACATCACCATAGATGACGAAGAAGTTGAACAAATTGTTACCATTGGGGACATAATAAATATAGTTGAGAGCAAACTATGAACTTTGACGAACTCAAACATCAAATACAAAATCCACAAGCAGGCGATGTGTTGACATTTGAATTTGGCGATGCATTAGCCATTGATACACCCATAATTGAAATGCATGGCAACAACATTCTTGTTTACACAGATGAAATTGCAGGCAAGTTGATCAACACCCTAGAAGCAGAATACAGAGGCAGAAAAGTCAAACTAGGTAAGCCAATGCGTGGCGATGTAAAAAAGTTCAAAGTGTATGTAAAGGACCCCAAGACAGGCAATGTAAAAAAAGTCAATTTTGGCGATCCCAACATGAGAATCAAGAAGTCAAATCCAGCACGCAGAAGATCCTTCCGTGCAAGACACAACTGTGACAACCCAGGACCAAGAACTAAAGCAAGATATTGGTCTTGCCGCAAGTGGTAGTGTGTCATATCTAAATCACAATATCCCACCCTTTACATGTTTTATTAGAAATGAATACATGTTTGACCATGAGTCAGGACATGGCGAATTCACCATAGCAGATGTGCATTCTGTGGCATCAATGGAACATCGTGTGCCACTGTTCGAAGCACTGTTGGAAAATGGAGTCAACTGGACACGCAGACCTATCATGGCGTTCTGTTGGAAAAAAGATGCTCCTACACACCCAATTGAAATGCATCAATATTGGAATTGCTTTTCACCTTATGTGGATGTGAATGTACGCAACAGATTGGCCAAGCGACGAGCAGAACTCATTGACTATCGTGGCAACAAGCATTGGGGTGAATACATGTTTACCATTGACTGGGCATGGGAGAACAAAGCAGGTGTCACAGATGTAAACTTTTCAGAAGATCCAGAACACAAGTGTGGACACACATTCAAAATGGATGATGGCAACTATTTCATATACCCCAACAACAGAATTGTGTGGTCAGATGATGCATACATTCACAACAGACTGCAACGCAATCCTGGCTACAAGATCGATCACACTGTGTACACAGTTGAAAACAAACGCACAGGTGAAACCAACAATGAATACATGACAAAATTTGGCAAGAATGTTGGTGAATCCTATGACGATACCAATTATCACAGATAGTGAAATAAACCCCAAATAATTACAACAAATGAACATTGATAAAATCTTGCAAGATGACAAGTGGATATTTGTTGTCTACGTTCCTGGGTCTTTTGGAAGTTTTATATCAAGAGTAATTGAAACCAGCCATGATGTTTTTAGTAAGTCGCCAGATATTTTTAACAAACGTGGTGCCAGTCATCTCAATCTATCATTGTACATCGAAAAATTTCATAATCTTAACAACATAAGACAATGGGCGAATCTCAATGAAAAAGAAAGAATACATTACATTCTAGATAATATTACTCCTTTGTATTATCAGACAAAATTACACAAGGTTCATAGATTAACATCACCAAAATTACACAGTCTGTTTCTAAAAACTTTTCCTAATGCAAAATTTATAAAAGTAATATACAACCCAAAGCACGAACATGTTGTGATTGATAACATGTGTAGAAAAACATATCCAACTACGTTGAAAGAAGTCATCCAAGAAAGCAACCCAGCACTTTACAAAGTGCTTATAAACTCAAGCACTGCAAATCAAAGGAAATGGTACTATAAAGAGTGTATAAAACAAATAGATTCTGCTGGAGCAAATTCGGAACCATCAGAGAGAACATTTTTATTTGATCTTGAACATCTATTCAGCAAAAAACACAAGGATGCATTCAATCAAACATTTAATTTTCTCAAGATAACTCCTGGCGCATATGATGAAATATACAAAAAATTTATGACTATACACAGTCACATAAAAATGTAAATAAACTTACTATGACTCTTAAAGAATTAGGCATTTCAACTACAAAACAAATTGTTTCACCACAGTCTCCTGGCTCACGTGGCCTTAAACTTCACAAAGATAGACCTGCTAAAAGGTATTATGATTCTTTCGCAGCCAAGGTTAAACAAAATACAAAAAATATCTAATAATTATTTTGCATGAAGATTGCATTGTTTGGTTGTTCATCTGTTGATGGTACTCCTTTTGGAGTTGATCATCCTGAAATATGGCCTAATCTTTTAGCAAAAGATTTAAATGCTGATTTGGACAACTGTTTTGTTGGTAGTGGAAGTAATGCGGCGATTTTCAGAAAGTTTTGTGATTACTTTCAATCCAATAGAGCGGATCTTTGTATAGTATTTTGGAGTTTCTTCATGCGTTCAGAAGTACACATAAATGAAACAGTGTATCAAATCACACCTGGTACAACAAGTTTTCCTGGAAAGTTTGTTGATAAATTTTATCAAAATGCAAATGTAGATGTTTATAAACAAGAACTGCAAAATAAAATTTGGTGTGTAGATCAAATCTGTGATAAAAATAATATCTCCGTCATGCAAGGTTCTGCTTTTGAAATTGATTTTCCATTAAAATTTTCAAAAAATTGGTTTGAACATGATTTACATTCATTAATTCGAAACCATACAAGTTGCGGACATGCACAACTTGAAGATCATGTTAAAATAAAAGATCAAATCAAAAATTTTATTATAGACAGCAAATTGATTTAATTGTATAATCATACAAAAGGAGACCTCATGAAAACACTAAACACAGAAGAACAAGCAAAAGTCAAGCATGTCATTGAGAGTGGCATCAAAGTCAAGCAAGAAGTAAAAGATTTGTCAGACGGACTGAGAGACACAGTCAAAGCAGTAGCAGAAGAACTTGAAATCAAACCAGCACTGTTGACCAAAGCAATTGGAGTAGCATTCAAAGAATCACTAGCAGCTGAAAAACATGACATTGAAGAATTAGAAGAATTACTTGCTATTGCTAAAAAAGCCTAATGAATGTATTGATTTGTGGTGACAGTTTTGCCGCTGACCCAAAAGGATGGACCAGTAAACTTGATGCAAAAGTTACCAACAAATCACAAAGAGGAATAGGCGAATATAAAATCTATCAACAAAGCACAAAGCATGAACAGTATGATCGAATAATTGTGTGTCATACTTCGCCATGGCGAATCCACACACTGTTGCATCCAGTTCACAAACACAGTGAACAAAGACCAAACAATGATTTCATGTTGGCTGATTTACACTATCATAAGAGTACATCAAAAGAAATTGATCAAATATATTCGCACATTACAAAATATACAGATTGGGATTATCAAAAATTTGTTTACAACATGATTGTTGATAAACTGCTATCAATACCAAACAGTATACACATTACATTTCATGAACCTGCAGATACTGAAAAAATACCACACAACTACTATGATGTTTGGCAAAAATATCCAGGTGACATCAATCACTTAAATATTTTTGGCAATGAAGTTGTTGCAAAACGCATACAAAAACTGTTACAATAAAATATGAGTTATGTAGACGCACTGTTTGATCGAGACACAGATAAAATATCTGTAGTGGAACGAGTCAAAGGCGAAAGGCGATATGTTGAATATCCTGCTCGTTATGTGGCCTACTATGATGATCCCAAAGGTAAATTCAAGTCAGTGTATGGTACTCCAGTATCAAGAATAGCAACCAAATCAGGCAAAGAATTTAAACGTGAAGTTCACATGCAGTCAGGCAAGCGACTGTATGAGTCAGACATCAATCCAATATTCCGTTGTTTGGAAGAAAACTATCTGAACAAAGACGCTCCAGAACTACAGGTTGCATTTTTTGACATCGAGGTCGACTTTGATCCCAACAAAGGCTATGCCAAACCAGCAGATGCATGGGCACCAATTATTTCAATCACAGTGTATCTACAATGGCTAGATCAATTGATATCATTAGCAATACCTCCCAAAGACTTTCCTAACCCAGAAATCATTGAACAAGAATTTGAAAACACCATGCTGTGTGAATCAGAAGCAGACATGCTAGACAAGTTCATTGCACTGATTGAAGATGCTGATGTGTTGAGTGGTTGGAACTCAGAAGGTTTTGATATTCCCTACACAGTGAACAGAATACAAAAAGTGATGAGCAAGGATGACACAAGACGTCTGTGCTTATGGAACACATATCCACGCAAGAGACTGTTTGAAAGATTTGGCAATGAAGAAGTCACATATGACATCATTGGCAGAGTGCATTTAGACTACATGCAACTGTACAGAAAATACACCTATGAAGAACGTCATTCATATGCGTTGGACTTTATTTCCAAGATGGAGTTGGGTGAACAAAAGACTCCGTATGAAGGCACACTGGATCAATTGTATAATCAAGACTTTGTCAAGTTCATTGAATACAACAGACAAGACGTGGCACTGTTGGGCAGACTGGATGAAAAACTAAAATTTATTGCACTATCCAACGAACTAGCACATCAAAACACTGTGTTAATACAAACAACAATGGGTGCTGTAGCAGTTACAGAACAAGGCATCATCAATGAAGCACACAGACGTGGTATGGTTGTGCCTGACAGAGTAAGGCGTGAGCCAGGATCAGATCCTGCGGCAGGTGCCTATGTGGCTTATCCTAAAAAAGGATTACAGGATTGGATTGGATCCATTGACATCAATTCACTGTATCCATCTGTGATTAGAGCACTCAACATGGCTCCAGAAACCATTGTGGGTCAACTGAGACAAACACTCACAGAAGAAGAAATTGAACGCAGAATGACCATGGAAAAGAAATCCTTTGCAGGTGCATGGGAAGGCGAGTTTGGATCATTTGAATATCAAGCAGTGATGCGAAAAGACAGAGCACAGAGTATAACCATTGATTGGGAGTCAGGCGAGTCCAACATACTGAGTGCGGCAGAAGTGTATGAACTGATATTCAATTCAGATCAACCATGGTTTCTGTCTGCTAATGGCACCATATTCACACATGAGTTTGCAGGCGTTATTCCAGGCTTGTTAGAACGCTGGTATGCTGAAAGACAAGAACTTCAATCCAAAAAGAAAAAGGCCATTGATGCCAACAATGCAGTAGAAACTGCATTCTGGGACAAACGACAGTTGGTCAAAAAGATTAATTTGAACAGTTTGTATGGTGCTATCCTCAATCCTGGTTGTAGATTTTTTGACACACGCATAGGACAATCAACCACACTTACAGGCAGATGCATCACCAAACACATGGCTGCCAAGACCAATGAAATCATCTGTGGCGAATATGACTACAGAGGCAAGTCAGTAATATATGGAGACACTGACTCTGTGTATTTTTCCGCATATCAACCACTCAAGTCTGAAATTGATGCAGGCAACATTCCATGGAGCAAAGAAAATGTCACACAACTGTATGACTCTGTGGCAGAAGAAGTCAACAAGTCATTCCCTAAGTATATGCAGGAAGCATTCAACTGTCCATCCACATATGGCAAATTGATTGCGGCAGGTAGAGAAGCAGTGGGCACCAAAGGATTGTTCATCACCAAGAAAAGATATGCTATGAAGATCTATGATCTTGAAGGCGAACCTGTGGACAAGATCAAAGCCATGGGACTTGATCTGAAACGTTCAGACACGCCAGCATACATACAAGACTTCCTATCAGATGTGTTGGACAAAGTGCTGATGGGTGCCGGCGAAGAAGAAGTGATGGACTTCATTGCTGACTTCCGTTTGGAGTTTAAAAAAATGCCTGGTTGGGAAAAAGGTTCGCCACGTCGTGTGAACAAACTCACAGAGTATCATTCACGTGAAAAACGCAAAGGCAAGATCAACATGCCAGGACATGTGAGAGCGGCCATCAATTGGAACACACTCAAAAAGGTTTACAATGACAAGTATTCCATGGACATCATTGACGGGCAGAAATGTATTGTGTGCAAACTGCGGGACAACCCAATGGGTTACACATCCATTGCATACCCAACAGATGAACTAAGAATACCTGATTGGTTCAAAGAACTGCCATTTGCAGATGATGAAATGGAATCCACACTGATCAATAAAAAGTTAGACAATCTCATCGGAGTATTAGATTGGGATCTTGGTGCCTCAGAAGCAGACAACACATTTGATAAATTATTTGGATAATGGTATCAAGACATCAACTTCGTCAAGCAATTCAAACCATTGAATCTGCCACACAAGAAAACTTCAGCGAAATAACTCAAGAGTTGTCTTCAGCTGTTGCAAAACTCAAACATGAATTAGAAGCCACTGACAAACAATGGCAACTGCTGAACAATGACATCGGCAAGTCACAGACACTCAATGGTTTTGATGAAAAGTTTTTATCACAACTCAATCCTGTGCATTCATTTACTGTGCAAAATTTTATCCGTGATTGGACTGAAAAACAAAGTGATTGGAGATATCCTATGTGTGTGATTGCTCCTTCAAATGCAAACTATTTAGAGCAATATCTCAAAAGCACATTGGTGTATGTGCTGTCAAACAAATTGTCTGTGACAGACATTGTGCAACATGCATCACAGTCACTTAACAAAACTCCATCCTTTGCTCCACGCATGTTCAGAACAAAACCATTAGATCATGTAGGCAATATTGCAAACGAGCATGTGCCTTACAATCAAATCGGAACCATCACCAGCATTGATTATTTTTGTTACCTTAGCATTGAACAAATCAAACAATTTTTTACAAGTTTTGAAAAAATTTTGCGTCCAGGAGGCGAATGTATGATTCATATTACAGACGCTGATTGTGAACAAGAATGGAAATCTGTTGTGGGCAAAAAAATCACATACTGCACAATAAAAATAGTTGATGATTTGTGCCAATTAACAGGTTTGGAATTGAAGGAATATTATCATGTTGATTCCATGTATACATTCTTCAACATCAAAAAACCAGGCGAACTCAGCACACAGAAAAAAATGCCAACAAAAATAGAACAAGTGCGTTGACTTTAGCTCTAAATAATCTTATAATAACAGTTAGGAGATACACAGTATGAAAGACACACTACAAGACGTTGTCAAACACACACATTCACTTGGGTTCATTGACTTGGTGAAGATTGTGGGCGATGACAAATCCACACAAATTGATGCCATGGCAGAAGACAGATCTGTTGTGGTGAAATCACAACTCAAATCACCTGTGGCAGAATTTGCAGGCACATTTGGTATGCCTAACTTGGGCAAACTTGATATTCTACTCAAACTGCCTGTCTACAAAGACAATGCAGAAATCACAGTCAACACACAAGAACGCAATGGCGAAACTGTGCCAGTTGGCTTACACTTTGAAAATGATTCCAAAGATTTCAAAAATGACTATCGTTTCATGAACGCAGAAATTGTCAACGAAAAATTAAAGTCTGTACAATTTAGAGGCGTGACATGGCATGTAACCATCAAGCCAACCATGCCAGATGTGCAGAGATTGAACTTCCAAGCACAAGCCAACGCAGAGGAAAATGTGTTCACTGTGTCAACAGATGGAGATGCACTTAAATTTAAATTTGGAGATGCATCATCACACGCAGGTGAATTTACATTTGCCACAGGCATCACAGGCAAGTTGGACAAAACATGGGCATGGCCAGTGGCACAGGTCACACAGATCTTGAAACTGATCGAATCCAACGAATGTGAAATGTCATTCTCAGATGATGGTGCACTGCAAATCACACTGGATTCAGGCATGGCTTCATATCAATACATACTGCCTGCACAGAGCAAGTAAATGCACACAAACCTCACTGCTGAACAAAAAGACTATGCTGTGTTTCTTCCAGCAGTGAGTGGATTCTATGCCACATTCATTGGCAAACAGCGTTCAACAGAATATGTTGAAACTTCACGCATTCCTAAAAATTTTACACACGGAGTTGAAAGTTTAAATTTCTTAAATCCAAAAGAAGGACAATTTCAATACAAATGGTGTCTATATTCAGCGGGTCATGCCGACTTGGACATCACCCGAGACTCTCCCAAAGAAGACATGTTTCGTCAACGTGATAAAACTACATCATGGGCATTGGGCGACTCGGGTGGATTCCAAATAGGCAAGGGTGTGTGGGAAGGTGACTGGAAAGATCCTAACTGTCCTAAAGCACAAAAGAAACGTGAATCTGTTCTTGCGTGGATGGATGCTTACATGGACTATGGCATGATACTTGATATTCCTGCCTGGGTAGCTCGTTCGCCCAAAGGACAAAAAGCCACAGGCATCACCACATACGAAGAAGCCTGTCAGGCAACTAATATTAACAATGAATATTTCATGAAGCATCGTTCAGGTGCTTGTAAGTTTCTAAATGTTTTACAAGGCGAAAATCACACCGAAGCAGATGATTGGTATGAGCGAATGAAAAAATTCTGTGATCCCAAACAGTATCCAGACACACACTTCAATGGTTGGTCAATGGGAGGCCAGAACATGTGTGACATACATCTTGTGCTAAAGAGATTGGTTGCATTAAGATTTGATGGCTTATTAGAAAAAGGTGTACATGACTTCATGCACTTTTTAGGTACATCAAAACTTGAATGGGCAACACTGCTCACAGACATTCAACGAGCAGTACGCAAACATCACAATCCAAACTTCACAGTGACATTTGACTGTGCATCACCTTTCCTAGCTACAGCCAACGGACAAGTTTATTGCCAAGTAGAAACAGAAGACAGATCAAAATGGGTGTACAGAATGGTGCCATCTATTGATGATAAAAAGTTAGCCACAGACACCACTGCATTTGCTGAAGCATTTGTGAGAGAAGGCAAACATGACTCATTTTTAGATTCGCCCATCACAGAAGGTTTACAAGCCAATGATATCTGTAAATATGCTCCAGGCGATCTAAATAAAATTGGCAAAGAAGGCAAAACATCATGGGATTCTTTTTCATATGCAATATTAATGGGACACAATGTTTGGATGCACATCAACGCAGTTCAGGAGGCCAATAGACAATATGATCAAGGCAAAATTCCAAACATGTTGATCAATGAAACATTTGATAGAATCATGTTCCGTGATATTGTGGAAGCAATATTTGCCACAGATGACAGATCCGTAGCAGATGCTATAATAGAAGAATATTCAAAATACTGGATGAGTATCATAGGAACCAGAGGAGCAACAGGTAAAAAAACAATTAATGCATCAACACAATTCAACAATCTATTCGAGGAGGTGTAAATGGTAGATTACAATGATTCAACTGTACACATGGACGAAGCACAAGTGAGGCAGGAACTCAAGGCACTCAAGAAAAAAGTCAAACAAATGGAAGCACAACGAGAACGCATCAGAGAATGGGCTCACAAAGCAGAACTGTTAGATGCAAAAAAATTAAAATTAAAGTATAAACAAATCCTTGAGGAGTTAGAAAAAAATGAAACGTGATTACAAAGACGGCATCAAAGACAGTGCAAATTTTTTTGTTGGCACAGAAGTAGAAAAAACTGCCACAGAAGGCATGCACACTCTGTTTGTGGTCGGACTACAACGCACTGCTACTGTAGTTAGAAAGGCAGAAAAAACTGGAGCCAAACACATTTATTTTGGTGCTAACCATTCATACAAAGTGTTAGATGGCACAGAAGTTTCATCAATTGCCTCACAACTCAAATACTTTTTAGATCGTGATTATCATGTAACCATTGATACCAATCCAGCATACAGATTTGACAGCATAACAGAATTATTAACATATCCTAGATTCACTGTTGTATATGGTTTGCGAATGGACAACATCATGGAAATGAAGGGAAATGTAGTAATCAAGATTGATGACAAAGATTTTAAAGCAACCAATCCTGGTGTGTGGTGTTGGTCTGTGCGAGACATGATTGATGACAAACATTTTACTAATTGGTCAGAATATGGAGATGATGAAATCCTTTAATGTTTGGTCTGAATTTCAACCATTAAAATCTATTGCTGTTGGAAACATAAATCCAATAGACGAAATAGATATAACCATATTAGATCATAATCATCAAGACAATCTCACAAAAGTTTTAGAATACACTCATCAAGATTTAGAAAAAATTAAATTATCTCTGCACAATTTATCAATCCATGTTGAACAGTGCAAAACTTTCGATCTAAGAGGAAGCCAAGGAAGCAGTCCACCTTTACAACCAAGAGATTGGTTTATGATTTATGGCGATACAACAATTCTCCCAAATCAAAATAAATTTTACAACGATGCAAAAACAAAAAGTTTAAATCACGTGTTGAAAAATAAAATTGTCCATGGAGATTATACCGACACAGCAAATTATCTGCGATGTGGCAATGATGTATTTTATACTTCAGACTTTGGAGATCAAGGCACTACAGAAGGTGAATTGTTTGTAAATGAACAACTCAAGTTGATCAACAGTGATGTCAAATTGCATCAAATAGACAATGTTGGTGCTCATTTAGACGGTAGTATATTTTTTGTAAGACCGGGTTTATTGTTATCAGCTATTCCTAAAAAAGATTTACCTCATTGTTTGCACTCATGGGATGTGATTGATTGCACTATACCTGAGGCTAAACCAATAAACAGTGCAAATGTTTGGGGGGATCTATTTCGTCACAAACACAAAAAATTTCATCCTTTTATTTTAGAAAAATGGTTATGGTACAAACATACCAATCCCGAAGAAACTGTGTGGAGTATCAATGCACTATCTATCAATGAACAGTGTGTGATGATGTCTGGTTATAACAAATATGTGTTTGATGAATTAAAAAAATACAAAATAGAATGCATAGACTTAGGGTTAAAATCATTGGACTTTTGGGACGGAGGGTTACATTGTTTTACCAACGAGTTAGAAAGACAAGGAGATTGTGTTGACTATTTTGCATAAAAAGTTTAAAATAACACTATGAAAACAATATGGGTAACATTTAGACGAGAAGGCATTCACAAATATCCTGCGGCATTAGAAGATCCAAAGTTGGCAGATGTAAAATTTTTAGGATATCCACACAGACACATGTTTCATTTCAAAGTGTGGATAGAAGTATTCCACGATGACAGAGACATTGAATTCATACAGTTCAAAAGATGGTTGGAATCACTGTATCAAGGCACACTTGAACTAGACTACAAGTCATGTGAAATGATTGCTGATGAACTTGCTGATCAAATACAAACAAAATATCCTGGCAGACAAGTGAGAATAGAAGTTTCAGAAGATGGTGAAAACGGATGTGACATCAACTATGAAGTTAAAAAAGGTCAAGCACTAACAGATCAAGAATATCAAGAACTTGATAAAACAGTGGGAAACATATTCAATTAATGAGCAATCCAGGGCCTTACAAGTTTAAACACACCATTGTGATAGCATCTGATAAAACCACAGAACGTGGTGGATACTACGACACAGAAGGCGGAGCACTGAATGGCAACTACACAGACTTTGATGTTGGTTGCATTGTGTCAAACGATTTGGGTCGCAAGGGTTATGAGTATGGTGTGGACTTTTATTTTGAAGACGCAGGCTGTGAAGAAGTGTGCTTTTCTGTGAAGGATCCTAAATTGCTAACATATCTTTCAACCACTTATGAAACTGTTGCGGCAGAGGACAGCATACACGGATGATTTACATTGTTGACATCGAAGCAGTAGAAACAAGATACACAGCAGAGTGGAAGAAGTATTTGCCATGGCAGATACAAAAGCACACACACGCTGAAGTGACAACAATATCAGGTGGTGAAACACCACAAGCCACAACACCAGGTGCTTTCCTCAACTTTGGCGGCACCAATGTGTACAAATCAAATCAATTGCAACAGATTGCCACAATGTTCTGCGAAGGTAAAATCAAAGATGGGGACTACTTTTTATACACAGATGCATGGAACCCCACAGTGATACAACTCAAATACATGGCAGAACTGTTGGGTGTCAAGATAACCATAGGCGGCATGTGGCATGCTGGATCATATGATCCGCAAGACTTTTTAGGCAGACTGATTGGTGATGTGCCTTGGGTAAGAAATGCAGAACGTTCCATGTTTGATTGTTATGATCACAATTTCTATGCCACAGACTTTCACATCAAACTGTGGGACAAATCATTCAAAAATGCTTGGCTTGAAGACAACAAGGTTGTGAGAACTGGTTGGCCCATGGAATACTTTGATGCAGAACTTGAAGCTTACAAAGGCGCTGTCAAAAAGGATCAGATTGTGTTTCCGCATCGTTTGGCTCCTGAGAAGCAACCAGAAATATTCTATGACTTGAAAGAAGCACTGCCACAGTATGACTTTGTGGTGTGTCAAGAACGGTCATTAAAAAAATATGAATATCACAATCTGTTGGCAGAATCCAAGTTGGTGTTTTCAGCAAACCTACAGGAAACACTGGGCATATCAGGATATGAAGGACTCATCCTTGACTGTATGGTGATGGTGCCTGACAGACTGTCATACACAGAAATGTTCATAGACACCATGAAATATCCTGATGTGTGGACTCGAGACATGCAACACTATCAAGAGCACAAACAAAAAATCATGGACAGAATTGTGGACATCATGGAAAATTATTCTAAATACCTCACAGAAATACAACGACAAAAGAAAAAATTGCAGACAGAGTTCTTTCACGGAAAAAACTTGTATGAAGCAATCGATGAAAGTATATAATTGAATACAATTAAAGTCAGTTTAAAAAATCAAATTATAGGAGATCAAAATCCTTTTATAACTATCGCAAATAGGTTTACTCAAGATGTTGTTAATAAATTTCAATGCAAAAACGGCGATCAAGAAATAGTTGCACAGTGCAATTTATCTCCTGCTGATTGTATAAAGATACAACTTACAGATAGGGTGCATGTAAATGATTCAGACAAACAAACTACTATTGAAATAAAAAATATATTTGTTGATGACATCAATTTGCAACACATTATATTAAATGGAATTTTTTATCCAGATTATGATCATAATTTTTTTTACAAATATAAACCTGATTTACATTATAAGCCAGGAACAAAAATGTATACTAACGGAGTATTTGAGTTGGAAATTGTACAGCCAATTTCTAAATTTTTAGTAAATTCATATGAAAAAAGATCTTAATAAAAAATTTCCTAAGTTAATTGAAGAATTGCACCATGCAAATGTATTTGATTTAGATAAATTTTTACATTGCGGTATACCTTTTATGCCATTAGATTTGGAAGTTCCAGAAATTCCCAAAGACATCTTCAACGAAACTGTTTCTAAATGTTCAAGTTGGAGAAATCAATGGAACATCATAGAAGATAATTATCAAACACAAAATTGGGATGGCAGTGTATTATTTGGACCTGCTGATTGGAAACTTTGGTTAGATACTATCAAAACAGACACTGAACAATTTATATTAGACGAAGATGGTCTTTGTAAAAAATACAGGGATAGTCAACAATTTGTTTGGAGAGTCGATGAACTTAATCCGATTAGAAAATGGGTCAACAGTATTTTCGATGACAAAGATATCAATTTAGTAAATGTTTACAACATTCCTGCAGGCGGCTATCTTTTTCCGCATGTTGATGATAATCCTAGTCCACATCTAAATAAAATTTATGTTGCATTAAAATGGCCTCAAGGTAATCATTTCCATTTTAACGGATTTGGCGAATTGCCCATCACTGATAGAACTGCGTGGTTGATTAACAATTATCAATATTCACATTGGGTTTACAATGACAGTGATTATGATAGATTAGTAATAGCAATAGCTGGTAACTTACATACCGTACAGGACTTGATTCATAGCAGTTGGCTCAAAATGATGGACATAAAAAAATAAGTTGACATCAAACACAATGAAAGATATAATAAAAAAATGAGCACATCCGACACTATTCGACAGAGACTAAAAGACACAGGCACAAGATTTTGGGCCGGCGATAACATTTCACAACATATTCGAGAAGGAGAACATCAACTATTGATCGATGAACTCAAAGACAAGTTCGAAGGTGTGTTGGATTCATTAGTGATTGACAGAGAAACTGATCCCAATTCACAAGACACAGCCAGAAGATTGGCTAAGATGTATGTGAATGAACTCATGCAGGGCAGATACTTTCCCATGCCCAATGCCACTGCATTTCCTAATCATGTGGAAGATGGATATGATGGCATGTTGGTTGTGCGTTCGGAACTAAAGAGTGTGTGTTCACATCATCATCAGCCAGTTACAGGTGTTGCATACATCGGCATCATTGCGGCAGACACACTGATAGGTTTGTCTAAATACACTCGTATTGCTCAATGGTGTGCAAGACGTGGCACACTGCAAGAAGAACTGTGCAATGACATTGCCAAACAAATTATGAAAGCAACAGGATCTAAAAATGTTGGTGTGTACATTCAAGCCACACATGGCTGTTGTGAAAACAGAGGCATTCAAGCACATTCATCATTGACACAAACCACTGTGCTCAAAGGTGCATTTCAAGAAGATCAGACCACAAAAAAAGAATTCATGGACAACATCAAACTGCAACAAGAGTTTGCTCCACGATGAGAATAGAATCAGATATCAAATTAGATTTCAAAGACGTCTTGTTCAGACCCAAACGTTCACAACTGACGTCACGCAAAAATGTCCAATTAGAAAGAGAGTTTGACTTTAAACACTCCACACAAAAGTGGACTGGTGTTCCAATTATTGCGGCAAACATGGATGGTGTTGGCACATTCACTATGGCCAAGGCACTGCAAAAACACAATCTGCTCACAGCAATTAGAAAACATTATACAGTGGAAGAATGGCACGAAGCAGTTAAAACAGGATTAAAACTTAAGAATGTTATGATCTGCACAGGCTCTGCCTATCAGTACAATCAAGAAGCACCAGACTATGATGTAATGAAAAAAGTTTTGTCAGCATATCCAGACATTCGTTGGATTTGCATTGACGTTGCCAATGGCTATCAACAGAACTTTGTGGACTTTGTCAAACGAGTGAGAGACGAATATCCAGACAAGATCATTGTGGCAGGCAATGTGATCACAGCAGAAATGGTTGAAGAATTAATCATCGATGGTTGTGATGTTGTCAAGTGTGGTATTGGTCCTGGATCTGTTTGCACTACAAGATTGATGACAGGCGTTGGCATGCCTCAACTGTCAGGTGTTATTGAATGTGCTGATGCAGCTCATGGAGTTGGTGGACACATTATAGCAGATGGCGGATGCACAGTGCCAGGTGACATTGCTAAAGCGTTTGGTGGCGGTGCTGACTTTGTGATGTTGGGTGGTATGTTGGCAGGCACAGATGAGTCTGAAGCCACTGTGCAAGATGGTAAAGTTACTTTTTATGGTATGAGTTCAGACAAAGCCATGGAAACACATGGCGGAAGACACTCATATCGTGGTTCTGAAGGCAAAGTAGTGTCTATTCCCTACAAAGGTGCTGTAGAGGGCGTTATCACGGATTATTTGGGTGGTTTAAGGTCTACTTGCACATACATAGGTGCCAAAAGATTAAAGGATATTCCCAAGTGTACTACATTTGTACAGGTGCACAATCAAGTGAACACGGTGTTTGGCAATGGCAGATAAAAAGTTCTACACGTGGAAACAGATTGAAAAGATGAGTGTGTATCTTGCTGATCTAGTAGAAGACAAGTTTTTCACTCACATCATCGGTGTCTCCAGAGGTGGTTGTATTCCTGCAACTATTATATCACACAAACTCAACATTCCAATGATTCCTATCACAATTGCAACCAGAGATCATGCCAAAGAGTGGATACCAGATTTTCCTGTAGGACATGGTGACGGAGTAGGATACATAGACAGATACAAATTTTTAGTGGTAGATGATATCAATGATACTGGACACACATTCAAACGTATTCGAGAAATCATGCATCATCGTGGTGCTATCTATACAGAGTATGCTGTGCTAATAGACAATGAACCGTCTGCATTTGATGTGGATTACTGGGCTGAAAAGATTGACAAAAGCAAAGATCCTGCGTGGATTGTTTACCCTTGGGAAGTGTAGACAAAAACCTAAATACATGTTATAATAATGACAAATGAAACAACCATTGAAAGGTTTTCAAAGAGAATACAAAAATATCACGAAAGAATGAACAGACCAGAAAAAAAATATTATTACTCAGAAATATTTCACTCAATCCAAGGTGAAGGACACTACACAGGTGTGCCCACTGCTTGGATAAGATTTTTCTTATGTAATCTACAGTGTAATGGTTTTGGACAGATCAATCCAACAGATCCAACATCATGGGAACTGCCATACGAAACATATGATGTCAGTCAAGTCAAAAGAGTAGAAGACTTGCCTGTGTGGGACAAAGGCTGTGATTCATCATACACATGGGCCAAGAAATACAAACATCTCATGGGCCAAGCCACACCCAAAGAATTGGCCAACAAAGTGGTAGATGTATTGAGAACAGATTCCAACCCAAATGGCTTGTTCAAACATCCAGTAAGTTTTCAACAACAACATCTGTGCATCACAGGTGGCGAACCACTGATGCCACAATCACAAGATGCATTTGTTGGTGTGTATGAAGAATTGGAACAACAGATGAACTTGCCCGCTTCTATCACATTTGAAACCAATGGCACACAAAAACTAAAAGATTCGTTCAAATGGTTCCTTGCTGAAAAACCCACAGAAGTGTTTTTCTCTGTGTCGCCCAAACTGTGGACAGTGGCAGGTGAAAAGGCAGACAAAGCCATTCAACCTGAAATCATTCGTGACTACTATGAACTGTCAAACAGAGGACAACTCAAGTTTGTGATGGGCAACAAGGATGAACAGTGGGAAGAAATGGAAGAAGTGATTGCAAAGATAAGATACACTGGTGTGGATTGGCCTGTATGGGTAATGCCTGTGGGTGCAAGAGAAGAAGAACAGAATGCCACAGCAGGCGATGTAGCCAGAAGAGCATTTCGTAGAGGATACAATGTGGCGGCTCGTGTTCACGTGCATTTGTTTGGAAACGCAATAGGAACATGAGAGTATTTTCAAGGAGAAATTTTATGAAACCACTACCGTCAGATGACAAGAGTTATCACCAAAAATCAACACCAAAATGGGGACTGTTGACAATTTTTGGTTTAGTTGCTATATTATTAATATGCTTGATAAGTTAAAAAACATATTCAACAAACAGCAGAAACTGGAAAAAACTGCCAAGGATCTTGCCACAGAACGTGGCGAACCCTACATCAAAGTTTTAGACACAAATGTTGATCCCAAGAATCCCAAGTATGGATATTTTGAACTTGACTGGAATCAACACTTTGTTGAAAATCTCAAGAAGCATGGATTTTCCGGCAACACAGATGAAGAAGTTGTCGATCATTGGTTCTCTGTACTGTGCAACACAATAGCAGATGAGGCCACACCACTCGCCACAGACAATGCTATTGTCAAAGAAGAAAAGCGAGAGGATGGCAAAACTGAAATCTCCTAAAACATATCTAATCATTGATTCTGCCAACACATTCTTCAGAGCAAGACATGTGGTGAGAGGTGAAGATGTTGATACCAAGTTGGGATTGGCACTGCACATCATGATGAATTCTGTGAAAAAGTGTTATGAACGATTCAAAGCAGATCATGTGGTGTTTTGTTTTGAAGGCAGATCATGGCGTAAAGAATTTTATCCTGCCTACAAACAAAACAGAAAAGTCACTCGTGATGCCATGACTCCACAAGAACAAGAAGCAGATGAACTGTTCTGGCAAACATTTGATGAATTCAAAACATTTGTTACAGAGAAGACCAACTGCACTGTGTTGAGGCATGCTGAACTTGAAGCAGACGATTTGATTGCAGGCTGGACACAGTCACACCCAGATGATCGTCATGTGATTATATCTTCTGACACAGACTTTTATCAACTGTTGAGTGAAAATGTATCACAGTACAACGGTATCACAGACATATTTGCCAACACCAAAGGATTTTTTGACGACAAAGACAATGTGGTAATAGACAAGAAAACCAAAGAACCCAAACTGCCACCAAATCCTGAATGGTTGCTGTTTGAAAAATGTATGCGTGGCGATTCGTCAGACAATGTGTTTTCAGCATTTCCTAAAGTACGCACCAACAAACTCAAAGAAGCATTTGAAGACAGAAAAAATCAGGGTTTTATTTGGAACAATCTCATGTTAAGTAGATGGGTTGATCACAACGGCAAAGAAAGAATAGTCAAAGACGAGTTTGCTGTAAATGAACAATTAATTGACTTGACCAAACAACCAGATGACGTTAAAATTAAGATAGCAGAAACCATAGCAACTGCAACAGATCAAGCAAAAACTGTTGGCAATGTTGGTGTGCATCTGTTGAAATTTTGTGCCAAGCACGATTTAGTGAGGATAAGAGACAATGTTAAATTTTATGCAGAACCTTTCAACGCAAGATTCCATCAAGACCAAGCAATTACTGCCTGATCGTTTTTGGATCATTGAACAAAATGGTGTAAGAATTGGCACTATTCAAAGACACGATGAAAACAACTTTGTTGTGACAGGTACAGATTCATCTATTGCCCAGCTTTCTAAAAATGAAATAGATGATCAGTTTAATCTTTTTTCAAACAATTTATTGTCTCAAGAAAATACTGTCAAGACAGAAATTCCAAAAAAAGAAATATATGGATACCCAACCAAGCATGAACCTCACAATGCAGTGCTTGATGTCAAGCACAAGATTCCATTGTATTCAAAATCGCCAAATTCAAACAACATGTATGCGGCAGGTTATTACATTGTGCATTTCCCTAAAGGATGGGTCAAAGGTTTTTGTCCAAAATTATCAACAATCACACAAAATGAATTTCAAGGCCCATTCAAAACAGTAATGGAGCAACGTCAGGCTTTTTCAAATGTCAACAAAAATAGATGATACACTCCATTTAAAAAATTTTATCGAATCAATTAATAAAGCCGACAATGCCCGCCAACGTGAAGTCAAAATTGACATAGAACATGCTAAGCGAGTGCGTAATGCTCTCACTACCTTGTTAATACACTATGCAGAAATATCAAGTAGACGCACAGAATCTTCGTCAGATATAAGTATGGACGGAGGAGATTTTAAATGAACATAGTATGGACCAAGCCAGGATGTCCTTTTTGTGACATGGCCAAAACATTACTGAATCAAAAAGGTATTGAATTTGAAGAAAGAAACATAGGTAATGGTTGGACACGCGAACAACTGTTAGAAGCAATACCCACAGCAAAGACTGTTCCACAAGTTTTTTTGGATGATCAATACATAGGCACTTATCAACATCTTAAAGAGCACTTCAACTAATAAAAACTAGATAAATACTCACATAATGAGTATTACAACATTTCTATATCTGAAACAACACAACCAAACGGGTT
>Ga0255751_10001854_pt1 | contig 20002 bp, 31 predicted proteins | sample 071ome_20_FD_179951 | JGI IMG/M metagenome (GOLD analysis project Ga0255751, IMG submission 179951) | Coastal salt marsh microbial communities from the Groves Creek Marsh, Skidaway Island, Georgia - 071412BT metaG (version 2) | ecosystem: Environmental > Aquatic > Marine > Intertidal zone >...
TCTGCAGGATCATTTGTACCTGGTGTAATAGTAAACACATTATCTGCTTGACTTACTGTTGCTGTAGTACCAAGTGCTCCACTAGTTACACTGTATGAATATGTTAAACCAAAACTTTCTGGATCAGTTGCGTCAATTGTAATTACAGTAGGTGTTCCATCAGTTGCTAAACTAAATGGAGTTGTACCTGCACTTGCGTCTTGTACACTGTTAATAACTGGTGCACTATTTGTTAGTGTGGCACTAAGCCACCCTGTGCCGTTACTAATATATAATTTGTTAGTACTTCCACCTACCCAAGCAACGTCACCGTTTGTTAGTCCTGTGGTTGGCAAGTTTAGCGGACTGTCGTATGTTGCTGTAACATTACTAGCAAAACTAGTTGTGTCCCACTTAACACCATCCCAGGTATATGTTGCACCATTTATTACTGTTGTGTCGCCATTGCTTGGACTATCTGGAAAGTTTACTGCCATTTGTTATCCTTCTAATGATCCTGTTGGTGGTGTAAAGTTTGTGGTGTATCTAGCTAGGCCTTTTGTGTATCTGAAGTCTTCTATATAACCACCAAAATAATCATTTCCATCATAACCTATTCTTAAATTAGTGCTTGTAATAGATGTCGAATAAGTTTGTGTTGTTCCGTATTGAGTGCCATCGATGAAAACTCGTATGCTTGTACCTTCTCGGGCCATAGCTATATGATACCAAGTATTCGCGGATGGATTAAATCCTGACTGATAGAATGCAGTACCATGATATATAGATATGTCATTGGATGCCGATCTATAAAACAAAGCGGGAGTGAAAGTTCCAAATGAACATATAATTTGATTACCTGCTGAAATGCTATCAAATCTAACCCATGCTTCGCATGTAAAATCTCCTGCCAATGGCGGATCTACTGTTGCGGTTATATAATCTCCACTATCGTCAAAGTATATACTATTACTATATTTTGTTTGAGTTGTACTTGCTGTAGTATCTCCAACTAAAGTTAATAAATTACCACCGCTAGCATCCCAAACTTCATGTTTGTTGGTACAAGTAAGAAGCTGCGTGTTTGTAATTGCTGTTAGTGGTTCTGTTGGTGGTGTGAACTCTGCAGTGTATACTGTAGATGAAGTTATTCTAAGATCTGACATATATCCTTGAAAATATCCTCCTGTACTTACAGCCCCAACATATCGTCCGATATTTAAAGCGTCATATGGATTTGAATTTCCAAAGGTATATGATTTTGTTCCGGTAGTAAATAAGGAGCCATTTTTGTAAAGTTTTACTTCTGTTGCAGATACATCGAGAACAACAGCAAAATGTGTCCAAGTATTTGCTTCAAAAAACCCTGGTCCCGAATTAGTTAAAAACTGACCAGACGTACCATCAATTCCATTTGCATACTGAATAGCTAAATCGCCTGCACTAAACATATTTGCGCCGAGTGTAACACCATAACCATTGGTTATTGTGTTTGTATTAGTAGATAATATCTCCATACGGCCACTTGATATATCTGGTAGATAAATCCAACCTTCTATTGTACAATCTGTAGAACCGTCACTTAAAAATTTCCAGTCAGCGGCAGACCCGACTGTCATATAATCATTGGAGCCATCGAAATACACAGAACCACCATGCAATGATTTGCTATAAGGCGGTGAGTAATCATATGAGCCGAATAATTCTGTTTTAGGATCGCCGCCAACAGTAAAATCATTAGGAATATAACTGTCAGTGAATCCGCTAAACACATTTGAAGTTTCCGGTGATGTAGGTTCAGTTGGAATACTTATTGTTGCAACATCGCCGTAAAGTGCTTCCTTACTAATTTTTACATCATGCATATAGCCTTGGAAGTAATTACCTAATGTACTAAAATTACCTGCATCTGCTTCTGTTCCAAATGCAAAATGATTATTAGCAAACGACATTGCACCAGAAACGGAAACTCTATTTACCCTCGTTCCATCTAACCAACAAGAAAGATAGTTTCCTGAACTTCGATCATATTCTACTACTAAATGATGCCAAGTATTAGCAGTAAGTGAAAATGTCATTTGTATTGAACTTAGCCACTCCACACCATTATTGAGTAAATTAAAATCATTTGCACCTGTTGCAGTAGAATTTGATCCTATTATAGCATTGGTTTCTCCCGGCGTTTCATCATAAACCCACAACTCAATGGTAAAACTATCGCTGTTTCCGTCGGTGTGATCCATTAAATCGGCGATTGTATCATCACGCAGATAATCACCAGAGCCATCAAAATAAACTGAATAACCTCTAGGGTGATAAGGTGTGAATGCTGTTGAAGTTACATTATCGTTTTCTGTAATTGCAAAACTATTAGTAGATGCATCCGTTTGGTTATCAGTTGATGCTGCATCTGCTTGTAGTAGTAATGTAGTATAACTAGAATCAGCTACTATTGTTATAAAGTTTAGAGTAAACGAATTTACATCAGTTGCAATATTGACACCATCACTTGCTGTAAAAGTTAAACCAAATGTACCAGCATATGCTTCTGTTGTAGTAGGTGTAATAGTAAACACATTATCTGCTTGACTTACTGTTGCAGTTACTCCACCGCCATTGGTTAAACTACCTGATGTTACACTATAAGTCCAAGTAATTGGTACTTCTTCTGGGTCAGCGGCTGTTAGTGTAATGACCGTAGGTGTACCGTCGGTTGCTAAATCATAACTGCCTGCTCCTCCGCCTGTAATTGTAGGTGCTGTATTGATAAGTGCAATATTATACCAACCTGTACCATTCCAAATATAAAGTCTATTATTACCTGAAACAAATGCTTGATCACCTGCTGCGTTTCCTGTTAGTGGAAGTTCTGCTATAGTAGCATATGTTGTTGTACCACTACCACCACTGCCTGCTCCACTGCCGCCAACTTGTGTTGCTCTCCATTTACTAGAAGCACTAACGTAAGTATATGTAATACCGTTTATTACTGTTGTGTCACCGTTTGTTGGACTGTTTGGAAAATTCTGTGCCATGTGTTATCCTTTATGATGCATTTCCTGAGCAACCATTTCTTTCATACAATAATCCATTTGTGTTTGTTGGTACTGGCAAATTGCCAAAATTAGAAGCGTTCCCTGGAGTTTGAATTGTAATAACATCGATGCTGTTATAATACGACGATCCATTATAACCACCCCAGAATATGCCTCTTGTTGAATTATTTGTTGCACCAGGTGCTCGTTTTACGTGTTGAAGGTTTCCAAAGTCTACAGAATTACCCGGAGTGTCCATAGTTATGTATTCAATTGTATCATTATGACCGTTATCATAACTTAGTGTAAAGAACCCACGTGTTTCATCACTTCCTCCAGCACCATAAGTCGCTCCAACACTCATGTTACCAAACTGCGTAGAATCACTCGGAGTTGCAAAAGTTATCGAATCTATGGCTTGAACATAGTTAATAGAACCTGTAGAGCCGCCAAAAATAAATGCTTTAGTAGAACTTGCTACGCCACCTCCTGCATAAAATGTACCTCCTAATCGTAAGTTACCATGATCAGTCGGTCTAGTAGAAGTTTGTGCAAATGTAAAACGCTGTATAACTTCAACGTAACCTTGTGGAATACCGTCTTGTGGTGTAGCGTTTGATTGATACCCACCTGCCATCATTCCGTATGTGCCATTACTTTGCATCTGGTATAAAGGACTTACATTACCATAACTAGCACCGTCACCAAACGATACACTATTGCCTTGTGTAGCAAAAGTCAGATAACTCATAGGACCTTGTAGTCCATTGCCAACCCAAACACCAATGGTAGCATCGCTGGCAGCACCTGTGTAGTTTCCATGTACTGTTAAGTCACCCCAATATGTAGCATTACTATTTGTAGTAATGTCAACTTCACCAGCGTATTCATTATAAGGACTAGCACCCTGGTTATATTGTAGTAATCCTCTATCGCCATACCATGGTGTAAAAAATGCTAGTGAAAAATCAGCAGTACTAGTAGAAGTTTCAACTCCGTCTGTTACACTAAAGGTTAATTCAAACGTACCTGCATCTCCTGGATCATTTGTTCCAGGTGTAAGTGTAAATTCATTCGATTGTGCTCCAGTTCCTTGTACAACTGTTGCAGTTGTTCCTAGTGCTCCACTGGTTACACTATAACTATAAGTCAGTGGGAAGCCTTCCGGATCAGTTGCATCAACTGTAACCACCACGGGTGTGCCATCAGTTGCAAAACTAAATGGAGTTGTATTTGCACTTGCATCTTGTACACTATTAATAACTGGTGCACTGTTAGTTGTATCTACTTTGCTCCATCCGGATCCATTATACAAATACAAGTTATTATTTGCAGTTACGTATCCCAGTGAACCTGCGTCTGGTGATTCTGCAACCATTGTTGCTGTATCAGCATAAGTTGTTACTCCACCGCCGGTGCCGCCTGTAGTTGGAACAAGTGTTACCCATTGACTACTGCTACCATCATTATAATAAACAAATGTTTTTAGTGTAGTGCTATCAAACCATAAATCACCGTCACTTGGATTTGTAGGTGCAGTGTCTGAAATATTAAGACTTGCACTCATTCCGTTTGGACTAGCGTTTACCCATTGACTACTATTGCCATCGTTATAATATACATAAGTTGTTAGTTCAGTTGTATCATACCACAAGTCACCTTCACTTGGATTGCTAGGTGCTGTATCACTAGTAGTAACACTAGCACCACCTCCACCGCCTGTGATCCAATCATAATCTGTACCTGTCCAACTCAGTACTTCGCCTGTTGTTGCTGTACTTACATTTAAGTGTGAGTCAACTGCGTTATCACTATAAGGATTTGTTTGTACTAACTGTGTAGGAGTTGACGCAAAAACCATAACTGTAAAAATATTAATAGCACTTGGTGAAGTTACATTACCATTTACATCGTATAAACTAATTTCAAATCCAGTAGTAGTTTTATTTTGTACTGAAACTAAACGTCCATCATCTTGAGATTCACCGTCTGTTACAACCGCATAGTTTGCATCTGGTTGTGCATTATCAAAAGTAATGTCTAATGTTCCATTTCCAGCATCCCAGTTTCCCCAAGACAATCCTGTGCCTGTTCCGCTTGTATTATTAATAATACCAATTGCTGTGGGTGCAATAACTGAGTTAGATCCACCAACTGTATTACTGCTAGGACTAGCATCTACCCATTGTTGTGTGTCACCGTCGTCATAATAAATTTTAAGTCTGCCAACATCTGACTCCCACCATAAGTCACCTGCGCTTGGAGAACTTGGAGCACTGTCACTAACAGTAACGTTAGCGCCGCCGCTTCCGCCAAAGCCGCCATTATAAGTTGTGCCAGAATAAATGTTCCAAACACCCAGTGTGCCGTCGTAAATGTAAGTTACGTTATTAGCAACAAAGGAGTCTTGATCTGATGGATTTGCTGGAAATTCAATAGCCATTTGTTTACTTTCTCACTTTACTATATTTATTACTAAGCACCGGTGCCGCCATTTAATGTTTTAACTACTGCCGCCAGTCTGTCTAATGCTTCGCTTATTGTAGTTGGTGGTGTTCCGTTCCAATCTGTTGGTGTAGTTGGTGAATATTCTGTAGTGGATGTACCATCTAATTCTAGTATGCCATTATTATTTGTTAATATCAATCCGCCTAAGTCAATTGATGTACCAGACAAATATAAATCTTTCCAACGACGACTGCTAGAACCTAAATCATATTGTCCATCTAAACGTGGAATAATAGATTGTCTAATGTCTGCTAAATTACCATATACTGTACTTTGGTCTGATATATCCCACTTGCCTTTTGCACTGTCATACGTATATGTAATATTATCTACTACGTGTGTATCACCGTTTACTGGGTTATTTGGAAAGTTTATTGCCATTTATTATTCCTTTAAGATCCCGATGTTCCTGAAACTTCGCCTTTGGCTGCAGTTAAGTCGCTGAGATCTGTAGCACTACTAATTGATTGAATAGTAATATAATCAACAATATTATGCCATGTGCCTCCACTATAACCGCCCGCAAACACACCTCTTGTACCATTTGAAGTTGCAGCAAGCTCAGGTCGTTGTGTAGATCCTGTCAGACTGCCGCCCACTGTTGCATTACCTATTGTTTGTGTATTAACATATTCAATACAATCAACTTGACGAATACCGCCGCCAAATACGCTTATTGTAGAATCAGATAATCCTGCCATCAACCAGTTAGTTTGATTTAAATTTCCAAAATTTTGTGAATTGCTTTGCGAAGCATAATCTACATACTCTATAATATTAGTTATTGATAAATTATTATTACCAGCAAACAAAGCACGAGTAGCATCACCGGCGCCTGCTGCTCCATAACCTATAGTAAGTAAATCACCGAATTGTTGTGCATTTCCTTGTGTAGCAATAGTAACATAATCTATGTTATCGTAATTAGTACCACCACTACGACCGCCTGCAAATAGTCCAGTTGTACCATTCGACGCTGGTGCAGACCAGTATTTTGTACTTTGTAGAATTCCAAAAGTTTGTGCAGTGCCCGGAGTAGCAAATGTTATGTATTCGATATTGTTATAACTATTACTACTACCGTCAAGTCCGCCTGCAATTAATCCAGTTGTTGAATCAGATAAAGATGCAGTTCTACCTACAGAATTCGACAGGCTACCGAAATTAGTAGCATTAGATGTAGTAGTCATGTCAAAAGTATCTATATTACTTATTCTAGTTCCGGAAGATAACTCACCGCCTGCAATAATTACAGTATCTCCGCCCCACGAGAATCCAGATCCCCCACCACCACTGCCTGTAAGTGCAAGTTCAACAGTTGTGTCAGATGAAATTATATGTACACCATCTGTCGCTGTTGCTCTAAAAGTAAATGTACCGTTATCTGCACTGTCTGTACTTGGTGTTAGTGTAAACGTGCCGTCGTTGTTGTTTACAATAGTTGCTTGTGCTTGTGTACTAGGAGATGTTACATAAGCATATGTAATATCAAATCCTTCTGGATCAGTTGCTAATACTGTAATAGTTGTGTCTGACCCATCTGTAGCAAGTGTATAAGTTGCGTTTGGTTGTGTAGTCCAGGACACTGTTTGGTTAGGTCCGTTATACACTCTATCCCACGCACTGCCATTCCAAATGTATAAACTTTTTGTATCAGTAGTAAATGCAAAATCGCCTACTGTGTTATTACTACTCGGCAATGCATTCGCACCTGAATATGTTGTTACTTGGTTTGCTTGTTGTACTGCGCCACTTGTTGAATATTCTGGAATACTAACAATGTCGCCTGCATCTGCTGCTTCTATTAATACAACATCTGTTCCACTTGTAGCAGTGTAGTCGGATTCGTCAAGCAAAATACCGTTTATGAATACTGCAATCATTCCAACATCGTAATTCAGTGTAAATGTTGTTTGACCTTGTGTAGCAGTAAATGTATTAAGTTCATAGCCCTGATTTGCTGCCGCTTCTAATATAGCAAGTCTTGTATCTAAATCACTTTCTGCTTCAGTAGCACGACTGATTTCTTGCAATACTTCTGCTTGTGCAAATGATTTACTATCACTTATTGCATCCATTGCTGCACCAATTGCATAGTTTTGATGAGCATAGTCTTTTGCTATAAGATAGTCGTCTTCAATTTTTATTTTACTGTAATATGTATTTGGATCTGTTGGATTGTAATTAGGATCATTTTGAACCAAATACGCTTCAGTATCGTCTGCACTTGTTTTAATTTTAAATGCATAATCATTCATCGACGATTCTAGCGTCTGTACAATAATTTTAATTGTATGTGTGCCGTTGTCAATATTTGGTGCAGTATTAAAAATTACACTATTGTTTAAAATAAGATAATTATTCGGATCTACATAACTATCGTTATGATATACTTTGTGTGTTGCACCTGTAGGGAAGTCAAGAGTATTTGACAAGTCGTCCAAGCCGCCGAATGTGACTTGATTTAGTGTAGCAGTGTACGTAAAAATTTGTCTTCGTTTGTGAGCTAACGCAAATGACATGCAAACAGATCCTCATAATAATAGTATTATTTATCTGTAAGTACCCAGCCTTCGCTTGTGTCAAAATACACTAGTCCTAGTGCAGCACGATTACTGTTAATAACTAAATTCTCTGCTACACCCATAATTTTATGTCCGTTACGATCAACTGTAATTGGATTAGTTCTACTTGCACCTTTAATATCGACAATTTTTACTTCATTGCCAAAGTCAGGTGTTAATGGTAGTGTAACTGTTACTGTGTTTAAACTAACATCTACAAAGTATTTGCCTTGCGGTGCTGCAGTAAAGTCTGTGTTTTGATTATACCATATACCTAAACGGTTGTCAATAGCATTATTTGTTTCAGTACGAGTGTAAGCATCAATTAAAGAACTTTCAAGTTCTGTAATAATTTGTACTTCTGTACCTGCTGCAGGACTAGTAGTAAGTGTAACACTGTCAACACCTTGCGAATAACTAGTAGGCGGAATAAGTACACCATCTAAGAATACAAGTACTTCGCCAAACTTTGGTAAGTAAAGTGTTTCTCCGTTATCGTCTACGCCACTAAATGTACCTTGGCCAACGCCTGCAGTATAAACATATGTAAATCGTTTTGTTTTGTATACACCAGTATTGGGATCATTACCGAGATAAGGCATCTTATGTTATCTCCAATACTGTCATTAGTACGTTAAAACTGTTGTCCCAGTTTGCTCGTACTTGTACTTCATCACCAACTTCTAGTGCGATACGATTGCCGCCCATACATTCCAGAGTACTGCCTGGAACAATAGGTGCGTCTTTAATGTAATAAACATCGTCGCCGTCATTGTTTAAAACTTTAACGTCAACAAAAATAGTATCTGGTAAAATATTAGCACATCCAAGTCCTAAAACCATAGCAGTAGTTGCTGCAGGAACAGTATAAACACTAGCAAAAGTGTTTTTAGACTGCAAACTACCGTCAAATGTTTTTAACTTAAACGTATTTGGCATACACTTACCTTACACTGCAAAAATCAATGCAAACAAGTCGTCGTGCTCGTGAGATCCAATTCCGCCACCACTGCCGCTAGCAACTGCAGCAATAGCATCATCGAGGTCATTGATTACATTTTTCAAATTGTTCGAAGTACTGTAAGTAAGTTGACTACTGTCAATTGCCAGATTTTCTTCAGTTACTTCTAGGAGAGTTACAATTTGTTCGCCACTACCGTCGTTCTTTTTAAAGTATAAACGACCGTCGAATGTGTTCAATGCAATTTCACCAAACACAACATCTGATGTGCCTGGTACAGAACTTTGTACATTGGATCTTTTATGTTTTAAAACTGTAGTAGACATTGTTCAGAGCTTCCTTTGTTATAATATTTATAGAGGAGTTTAGTCCTTATCCTCTTTCTCAGGTTCTTCCGGCTTACCTGCTGCCTGGGTTTTCATATCACCGATCTTACCGTTAGGTATTAAACCCATATCTTCTCTGAATCTATCCATGCTTGCATCGCTGTCATCTCTGTCAGCGGGTGCTAAATCTACATCATCTGGCTCACTTAAAATTTGATCAACATATTTAGATTGCTTACCCATTTCTGCTTTACGCATTTCAAGTTCTTGATCTAACGGAGACATTGTTACTTTTTCTTCGTCAGGAACTTGATCCGCAGGTTTGGTATTGGGCATATCCAAATTTGGAGTGCCATCGCCATCTATTTTGATATTGATCGGTACGTTTATAACAAACTCTCTGGCTTTCATTGTACTATCCTTATTTGCATATATTTATCCAAAATATATGCTTTAGGTATTTTGTATTACAATGTTCTTTTCTGGGATCACTTTATCTAAGAATGGTTCTAAGTTTGGCGGTTGCCATCCTTCTGGCTTTAGTACTTTGCCATCTTCACGTTTACGTACTTTACCAGTTTTTGGATCAATTTTAGCAAAATTAGTTTTCATAACTTCTTCCCAAGCACCTTCTCCGTCAAACCCGCCTGCTCGAATAGCACCCATAGTAACAACAAGAATATCAATAAGTGCATCAAGTTGTTCTAGACGATCGTCTGCTGCAATAGCATCTGCAAGTTCGTTGTATTCTTCTGCAATTAGACCGAGATACATATCATAGTTTGCTTCTGACGGCTCTTGATCACACGCTTCGTGAAACGTGTTAATATCTCCAAACAAGTTCATGGGTATTTCTTCTAAAAAGTTATTTTCCATTTAATCCTCATATTTTTTCTTTTGATTTTCTAATTCTAGTATACGGTTGTTAATCCATTTGTCAACTACACTCATTTCATTGTCGTTTAAATCCCATCGTTCTTTAGCATGTCCATTTACAAACTGTACTGTCTTTTGTTCTAATCTTAATGAAGCTAATGTGTTCATATCAAGACTACTTAATGCCATGCTAATTCTCCTCTATCTAAACAGCAAAACTTTCGCCACAACCACACGAGGCTGTAGCATTAGGGTTGATGACGGTTAAATAACTTCCGCCTAGTTCTTGTACGTAATCAACTGTGCATCCAAATAAAAACATTTCTGCCATTGGATCTACACTTAACATCGTTCCGATTAATGTACCATTGGGAGTATCTGCAAAGTCCCAATCATATTTAAAGCCGCTGCAGCCACCTCCAGAGACTGACAATGTTACAAAGTTTTTTTCGTTCTTGTCAAGCATATCTCTAAGGTAGTTTTCAGCGGCTTCAGTTATTGTTAATAGCATTGGTTACCTTTCGGTTGTTAAGAGTATTTATGAGCCCGGGCCTGGTTCTTCGCTAAAATGTTCCATTTTATTTTCAACACCGTCCCATTGTTCTGCGTCGGGCAAAGGATCTTTTTGTTCGAAAATAACTGGCCAAATCTCACTATACTTTCTATTAAATTCTACCCATTTGTCAGCACCTTCTACTGTATCTGGTTTAATAGCACCGGCAGGGCATTCTGGTTCACATACACCACAGTCGATACATTCATTTGGATGAATAACCAACATGTTTTCGCCCTCGTAAAAACAATCTACTGGACAAACTGCAACACAGTCTGTGTACTTGCATTTAATACAAGCATCATCTACAATGTATGTCACTGTAATTTAACCTTTCTTTTGGAGTTTAAGAAATTCTTTAATCATCGCATCTTTTGTTGTACGACGATCTAAGTCAGCACCAAATGTTTCTTTTGCTAGTTCATCAATTTGAACTTTTGTCATTTTTGTTAGTGTGCCTTTAGTTTGTTTGTTTTCATTTTTTGTTGTTTTTGGTTTTACAGTTACAGGTTTTGTTTTTGATTTTGCTGCTTTAATTTTATCTGCGGCAGGCGCATCAGTTGTTGTAACTTTTACTTCTGGTGCACTTACACCTAATAGTTTTTTAATTGTATTAAACATTAAATTTCTCCTTAATCGTGTTTATGACTATTTGTTTGTACCAATAGTTTAAATGTTAGCATGTCTTGTTTTCTTTTAAACCAAATTTCTATACCATGTATATGTTTATCAAATTTCCAAGATCCCCATGCATCTCCAAACGTATCAAACAAAAAAGTCGAGAAGCGTTCGTTATCGAAATAATCTCGTTTTATAGATAAGGTGCAGTGGTAACGATTATTTTGTTTCCAACTTGCACCCCATCTAAGATCTAAAGACAATTCGCCCATTTACTCCGCTCGGTAAATTGCACTATTTGCTCCATGTTCTGCACATTCAACTTCAATACAACGACAACGACCATTTGTCATTTCGTTTACAAGTTCTTGCGCTTTTACCCAAGCATGATAAGCAAACTTTTCAACACCTACTCCATCGAGTACAGTAAGCTCTGCTAATCCTACTTGCTGTAGTTGTTTAAAATAATCCATATAAGGATCGTCTTTTGTTAAAACAACTTTGTGATCAAAATTATCTTCTAACCACGCCTTCAAAGGTTTAAGTCCTCCGAAGTCTACAACCCAATTGCGCTCATCCAATTCGTCTGCTGCAAATGTAAACTTAAATTGCAAACTGTAACCGTGTAATAGTTTACAGTGTGAATGTGCATTAGGTTGTCTAAAGCAGGCACTTAATCCTATGTTGTGCCCATATGTTTTTGTCGAGTAGTAACTCATTTTATACTCCTTGGCTAATGGAGTGTGCGGAATATTTATAGTGGGTCGAACACATAGTCCACTGTCTCATATTTAGCGTTTCTCAATTACGCTATCTGCAAGACCATAGTCTACTGCTTCTTGCGCTGTCATAAATGTATCACGATCCATGTCACGTTCAAAGTCAGCATAAGTCTTACCTTTATTATTATGCTTTACATACAATTCTGTCAACCGTTTTTTCATATGTGTGATTTCTTTGTATTGAATTTCAATATCACTTTGCATACCTCGAGCACCTCCACTTGGTTGGTGAATCATTGTACGACTGTTTGGTAACACATAACGTTTATTAGGTGCACCTGCTTGTGCTAAGAAACTTCCCATACTGCAGGCTTGACCCATTACAACTGTAGTTACGTCAGGTTTAATATATTGCATTGTATCGTAAATGCTCATACCTGCTGTAATAACACCGCCTGGGCTATTAATATAAAGCGTAATGTCTTTATCTGGATTTTCACTTTCTAAAAATAATAGTTGACTAACAATTAAGTTAGCCATATGATCCTCTACTGCACCGTTTAGCATTACTACACGGTCTTTAAGCAAACGACTGTAGATATCATAACTACGTTCACCTGCACTTGTTTTATCAATTACTATTGGCACTAACGCCATCTGTCATTCTCCTGTTTTAATCTATACTGACAATATACTTGCATCCATACTTCATATGCACCCCATGCCATTAGAGCACCAAGTGCTGGTACATTAAAAAAACTAATTGCTATAAAATTGGCAAAGCCAAATGCAGCAACATAGTCGTACCATCTTGTCATCTTGTAACACCTAAATCACTGTGTGCAATTTGAATTGCTTTGCTCTGATAAAATGCATCTGCATATGCATTGTGTAAATTTGTTTGCATTTTTTTACGTGGATCTTCACGTAGTAATTGTAGCAATGTTCTACTATCTCTTATTTGCCAAAACTGCCATGGGATAGGACGCTTTACACTGCGATACATATCTTCTAATATTGTAAAGTCAAAGCCATAACCTTGACCCCAAAAAACATCAACACCTACGACCCACTTTTGTAATGCATCCAAGAACTCTTGAACTGTAACTGCACCATCTTGATCAAATGCTTCTTCCATTACTGCAGGGTCTTGTTTACCCCACCATTCAATTGTACCGTCACTTGCTGTGCGCCCAAGTTTGTCTTGGTCGTCGATACTAATTTTATAATAAAATTTATCGTAAGGATCTTTAGCAGTAAATGGATCAAACTTAACTCCGCCTACTGTAAGCACTGTTGCTTGCGGACAAGTGTCAAGTGTTTCTAAATCAAGTGTTGCATGTATAGGCATTAGTTACGTCTCATTGTGCTAGCTTCTACTGCCTGCTTACGACTTGTAACGGGCATAAGATTACTTTTATGTGTTGTTGCAATACCAATTATATAGTCACCGGTATACTGTTGTCTATCTTTTTGTGCAGCACTACCACTAATATTATTGCTTAGTGCGATTGCATGTCCTTGGTGTTCACTATAATCTGGTATCTTGTTTACACTTTTACGTTCACCGTATTTGTTATACAATTTACGTTTAAGACTTGCATCATCCACGCCATACTTAGCCAAGAACTCTTGGTGTTCTTGTTCTGCTTGACGTAAACGCTGTTGTTTACTCATTAATTTTTTAGGCATAAAGTCCTCTTAGTTTAAGAGTTGATAACGAACACGGAATTGTTTACGCTGTCCTACATATGCATTTTCGCCTTGCACACGATTAACACGCATAGTAAAACGGCTACCATTTACATTATATGTAATATCATATTCATTTACAACACTTACTGTTTGGTTAACATACTGTGTTGAACATTGTGTTTCTGTACGATAGCCTGTAATAACTTGTTTGTTTTTGCCTTTGTCTGCGGCAATAATTCCACCAATAACAGCACCAGCGGCTGCACCATTATCTTTACCAGTAGCACCTTTGCCTAGTAGTCCGCCGATGATCATACCTGCAAGTACGTCACCGCCGTTGGCACCGTTTCCTTGTACAGTTCCATAAACTGGTACTTCAACATTTTGACATACCTGTTGTGGTTGCTGTTGATGAACTTTTGTATATACAGGTTGTATACGTTCTACTTTTCCAGTGGCTGTAAATGCATTTGCAAAAGCAGTAGATGCAAATAATAAAGTTGCCACAACACTTAACAAAATATGTCTCATTGTTTTCTCCTTAAACTTGGAACACTTCTTTTTTAACAGTACTATTTAAGTATGTCAAGCAGTTTTCTGGTGTTGATTCGATATATGGATCATCATCTTCGCCGTCGTTATTAATACCAGGTTCTTGCCACCACTTTTCTACTACACCGTCGTTGATAATACACATATAACGCCAACTACGTAGTCCAAAGCCTAAATGGTTTTTACCGATTAACATACCCATAAAACGAGTAAAGTTTCCTGATCCATCTGGAATAACTTTTACACGTTCAATGCACTGTTGTTTTGCCCATGCATTCATCACAAACGCATCATTTACACTCATGCAATAAACTTCATCTATGCCCATATCACGAATTTTGTTATAATGCTCTTCGAAACCTGGAAGTTGATATGTACTACATGTTGGTGTAAACGCACCTGGCAAACTGAATAGTACTACTCGCTTGCCTTTAAAATAATCATCTGTTGTTTTATCTTCCCAACGGAATGGGTTTGGTCCATCGATACTATCATCACGGACACGTGTTTTAAATGTTACTTTAGGTAACCTAAATCCTTCAATCATTTACATTCTTTCTACAGTGTATTTCTGTTTATCTACAATTGCGCCACTAGCTATTGCTAGTGCATCTTGATGTTGGCTACAATAGGCAACTACGTTACCGTTCTTATCCTTAACCACGTACATGGTTACTCCCCGTTGTTAGTGATATGTTAATAATATATTATGATTCTTTTTCGTTGTCAACCTCTTTTTTGACTGGCTGAGATTTAATCCAATCACTTAACACATTGTGATCGCTACAATCGTCGCACGGATCATCGCATTCTTCACATGTTTTATTTTCATTTTCCGTTATCATAAGAGTATTTAACATCATCGATCCTATAAATAACATTAGCAGTTAATGAGTGAACAAAATGGGTGACATATTTAAATTCATAGCAGACGTTGGATTCCCTATTGCGGGCGCACTAGGCGCAGGTTACTTTGTATTTTTAACGCTAAAGTTCATACTAGCAGGTGTTACAAGTAGTGTCAATAGTTTAAAAGGCATTATTATGGGATTAGATAACCGAATTAGAACAATGAACCATGATGTAGTTAGAATTGATACACTAATGAGTAACGCATTAGGATTAAGACCAGATGTGGATCGTATTGCACGAGCCGACGGTAAAACAGATGCAAGGAAAGACTAATGTTTTGGTTAGATTATACAGTACATAGTGGTATAGACAAATTTAGAGTCGAAGGCGATTGGCCCGGAGAAGTGATGGGTTATGACCGTGACGGTAACCTCGGGTGTAAACAACAGCCTTTATATTCACCGGGCGATATATATAAAGTTAACAAAGAAGGCTGGTTAATTAAAATCGGCGAAGATAAGGACGACATATAATGGGAAAGAAAAAACTAAGATCAACACAAACAAGCAAAGGCGAACACGGCGGTTCATTGAAAACACGTGTAAATGATCCTGCATTAAAATTAATTAATCAACGTAAAGCATTTAATCAAGGCAAACGTGTAATGATTACTATTGAAAATCCAAACAAAAACGAAACCAATCGTCCGTTTATCAGAGTAAATGCTGCTGATGTTTGGAAAGGTCGCAGACGCTAATGGATCCTGTAGAGATAAGTCAAACAATTAAAGAATTAGGATTTCCTATTGTTGCTGCAGGCGGCATGGGTTATTTTATATACTTTATTTGGAAATGGGTTACTGAAGAAATCGATCCTGTGCTTAGTGAAGCAAGCATGACACTAATTGCACTAATTGATCGTATTCGTATGTTAGATAATGATTTAATTAGACTTAATCAAAAACTTAATGTTGTCTTAACTTTACGAGATCAGCACAGTGATTATGAAGAAAGAATTGCTCATTTACAAAAAATACTCGAACAACACGATATAACAATAGATGAACACGAAAAAGTCTATTCACTTGACGACTTAAAACAAATATACCGAGAAGTAAAAGAAAAAACTGATGACTGAATTAATTTTTATGTTTTTGCTTGTATGCAAACATGCTGTAGCAGACTTAGCACTGCAATCACGTTTAGAATATAAAGGCGGAAAACTTAATTTAAAAAATGGCAGACTATTAATACACTGTATACATCACGCTGTGCTTGCATTTTTAGTCGCTATCGTTTTTGTCGGAATAATTAATGCACTATGGATTCTGTTATTTGATTTTATAGCACACTTTGCAATTGATTACAGTAAGTCGTGGTATCAATCTAAAACAAATGTAAAGTATGGAACCAAGACGTATTGGATATATTCAACAGTTGATCAGATTTTACACTACACGACTTACTTAATTATTGTAATCTTTGCTATTTAGATTCCATTAGTGCAACTGCTTCGTCATAGTCTTCTTGTGAAACAACACCTTCACGCAATAATTTTTGTCTATTAGCCATATGTTTCATTTGTACTTCGTCTTTTGAACCTCCGAAGTATGCAACACAATGTCCTTCTTCAATTAACACATCTGTTACTTTACGTCCGTCTGGTATTTTAAAATCGCCTAGGATACGTCCAAACTTGCCTTTCATATCCTCACCGCTTTTATCTTCTGTAGTAATTAAAACAGCACCATTTTCTAATAGTTCTTTTAATCTAGTCTTGGCTGCTAGTCCAAATACTTTTTCTACTTTGTCTGAAGTACGGCTTTCAGGTGTATCAATGCCCATAATACGAACACGTTCATCTCTTAGCCAAATTCCAAATCCTAAATCAATATCTACGTCGACAGTATCGCCATCAACAGCTTTCAAAAGTACTACATCGTACTCGTTTACTTTTAGTTCACTCATGTCTTATTATCCTCTCACAAATAACTGTAGTATTTATTTGAGGATACGATTATATTCCGTTTTTATAATCTCTGCAACATGATCTGAAACCATTGTTTCATAATGTGTGTGATTAACTTCTACATGTGTCATGTCAGTTCTATGCGACATGCTTGCAATAGTACAAACTCCATCATTTGGTCCATTGTGATAAGGTACTGAACCTGCTGTAGTAACTATTTGTGTCCATGGTATATCTAATTTTATTTCATTAGCTTCTTTAATTGGATCGCTTTTACGTCCGATATCTTTGAACAGTGGATAACTTGGCACAATATACTTTGCCCAATCTGCTGTACTGCTACCTCTAAACGGTGTGCTTATACTAATACCGCCTACTACTCTGACATATTTGGTTAAGTGTAGTGCATACAATCCGCCCATGCTATGTCCTATAACAAAGTGCGGTCCTTTGCCTTTACAGGTATCAGCAATCATTTCTAGGTTGTCATAGAAACGATTCATACTAGAATAGTTTACCATTATTTCATTTGGAAATTGTGTTCTAGTTTGCAAATACTTAAAACTAAGACTTGTTTGGTTTGCACCATGACACCAAATTACATTGATGTCATCTGTTGTACGTTTTTCTTCAGGCGATATAGTACCTAATAAATTTTTAAAATAGTTTAACATTACTTACTTGTTGCTATGAACACTCCGTTCCAGTCATCTGGTAAATCTTGTGTAAGCATATACTCGCAACGCTCTATCCACATGTCATAATATTTTGACATTTTACCATCAAACAGATTATATAAAAGTTTACACTCTTCTATAGCTTTGTCAAACTCTTTTGCACGATACATATCATGCATTTCTGTGTGCTTACGTTGTGCTACTTTCCAAGCAGGCTTCATATCATCTAACACTGTGTATATTGATAAGCCTACACTTTTACCTTTAACTTGTAAGTCGTCAACTTTTAAGTAAAAGAAGTCATCTTTAGTTGCTTCGTACGTTGCTTCACCGACAAGTAACAAGCATCCATATTCTTTACACTTAGATTCAACACGTGCGGCTGTGCTTACTGCGTCCCCGAGTACATCATAACTGTGACGCTTAGTAGACCCCATTTCACCAATGTACCCAAGACCAGTATTAATACCAGCCCCCATGCCGACAGGTGGCCTCCCTTCTGGTATAATAACTTCTTCATTGAATTTCTCCACTGCTTTTAACATATCTAAGCCACATTGCACGGCTGTACGTGCATGTTGCTCATCATCTATTGGCGCATTGTGAATGTGCATACTAGCATCACCTATATACTTGATAATCATACCATCTGCATCTAGTACAGGCTCTGTAATAGCATCCATATATCCGTTCATAATACGTGTAAGTCCTGCAACATCATCGCCAAATGATTCTCCAAGTGGTGTAAAGCCACGCAAGTCTGAGAAAACAATACTTACGTCTTTCTTTATACCTTTTTTAACTAAGTCTGGATTTTCTTGTAGCAATTTAACAACTGTAGGACTTGCATATCCTGCAAACTGTTTCTTAATTGCTTGTTTTTGTAAAAATTCATCTAAGAACTTAACAATATAGCGTGTAAGTCCTACGAGCACTAAAAATGCACTAGATGTTGCGCCGTCAACCAAATAATTGTAGTTATTAAAACTATATATGCTACCGATAACTCCGCCGGCAACTGCTATAACGAACACTGCAATGCCAACATATGTCCAACGAGCAAGTACAATAATTAATAAACCAGCAACTAAAAAGCCAAACAGTTCTGCATCAGTTGCCCATCCAGGTCTTTCAATGTTTGATTCATTAAACACTGTGCCTAATACTGTTGCATGTATTTCATGTGGGAAAATACTACCTGCTGCAGTAGCAACTGGCTGTCCAATACCTGCTGCAGTTGGACCTACAAATACAATTCCGCCTTCAAAATCGTCAGGCAAGTTCATTACACTGTATGATTTATTCTTTTGACTCCAGTCAATCCATACACGACCTAGTTCATCTGTTTGTATAGGACCAAACTGTGGTATACGTAGTTTGTCTACGCCAAACTCGTTTAGTTTAATTTGGAAACTTGGATCACCTGCTATAACACGTAGCACTTCCATTGTAACACCTGGATACAATGTTCCGTTACTTTCAACAACAAGTGGTAATCTACGTGTTACACCGTCTTGCTCTGGGAATGTATCTACTATTCCACTACCAACTGCGGAGTATTCAATATCTGGTATATTGCTGATGGTTCCCGGAACGCTAGGTATAAGACTAATATAGTCACTGTTAATAATAGTAGCGCCTGGATTAATTGCTTCATTTTTGCTTTCCTCGGCTCCGAGCATATTTAATATAACAGGTAGTTGTTGCATTGTCAATGCAAGTTCTTCGTCTTCTCCAGCACGGTCTGGTTCAGCCATTAATACATTAAAAACTACTAAGCCTGCACCTCTATTGTATAAATCAATAATTAAATCTGCATAATCACCTCTGGGCCACGGCCATTGTCCGTACTTTTCGAGTGCTGCTTCATCTATATTGACTGTGTATACATTATTTTCTACTGGTTCTTGATTAACAATAAGTTGATCGAAATAACGTAGCCTTAAACTTTCTAAAAGACTTGGATTAATTGCTGTCAAATAAGTTAATAGAAGAAGTGTAATTACACTCCACACAGGGCTTAATAATATTTTTTTCATTGGCTACTCCGATTGTTCTTCGTATTTATTTGGATTTAGCATACGGTCCCATGCAGGTCCAACACTTTCCCAATAAT
>Ga0255751_10001859_pt1 | contig 19959 bp, 15 predicted proteins | sample 071ome_20_FD_179951 | JGI IMG/M metagenome (GOLD analysis project Ga0255751, IMG submission 179951) | Coastal salt marsh microbial communities from the Groves Creek Marsh, Skidaway Island, Georgia - 071412BT metaG (version 2) | ecosystem: Environmental > Aquatic > Marine > Intertidal zone >...
CAGGTAATTGCTGCGTCAACATCATCATCAGCTATTCGTGGTTTCTCGATTAACTTTCTGTACCTTGATGAATTCGCGTTCGTGCCAAGAAATGTTCAGGACGAGTTCTTTACTTCTGTATATCCAACAATTATCTCCGGTAAAAATACTAAGGTTGTTATCACATCTACACCAAATGGTTTTGATTTATTCTATAAACTATGGACAAACAGTGTAGAGAATAATAACGAATATGTAAATTTTGCTGTTCACTGGTCAGATGTTCCGGGGCGAGATGAAGAGTGGAAACAAAAGACGATTGCGAACACAAGCGAGGAACAGTTTCGTCAAGAATTTGAAGCTGAGTTTATTGGTTCGCAACATACTTTACTGTCGGCTTCTACGCTTTCGAGGTTGGCATGGATAAGACCGAGGCACACACGATTAGAGGGTACTTTAAATGTCTACAAAGAACCTCATCCTGATCATCATTATTTTTGTACTGTTGACACTGCTAGAGGTGTTGGGATTGATGCTTCTGCGTTCATTGTTTTTGACTTAACAACATATCCATATGAAGTAGTCGCGACATATTCAGATAATACGGTAGATCCACTATTGTATCCCGAGATTATTTACGATGTTGTGAAAAGATATAACAATTGTTATACACTTATAGAAATTAATGACAACGGACAACAGATCGCCGACATTCTCCATTACGAGCTTGAATACGAGAATATTATACATACTAAGCATGGTGGCAGTCGTGGACAAGTTATAAATAGTGGGTTCGGTCAAGGCACATCTACTCTCGGTGTAAGAACAACCCAGTCCGTTAAAAGAATTGGTTGTGCGAATGTTCGTACCATGATCGAAAACGACAAGCTCTTATTAAATGATTTTGATCTAATAAGAGAATTCTCAACATTCATATTGAAAAACAACACTTATATGGCTGAAGAAGGTGCACACGATGATTTGGTTATGTGTACTGTACTTTTGGCTTGGGCTACCAATCAATCGTTTTTTAAGGAGTTAACAAACACAAACTTTAGGCAGAAATTACTTGATGAAAAAAATGAACATGATGTGACTTATGATTTACTTCCGTTCGGTATTATAGATGATGGTCATGGTGAAGAAGATTTAGGCGCAGAACCATTCGACCATCCGCTTTTTTATAACCATGACGATATTCGATGGTGAAAATGCGTTTTTTATAAATAATATCATAAAAATAACTCCAACCAAATAGTAAATACATAAGGAGACATACTATGCCGTTTCAAGTATCACCAGGTGTTAATGTAAGTGAAATCGATCTCACTACTATCGTACCTGCTGTGTCAACATCTATTGGTGTTGTTGCAGGTCGTTTTCATTGGGGTCCTATGAGTAAAAGAGTACTGGTAAACAACGAAGATGTTTTAGCGTCTAACTTCGGTAAGCCAGATAACAATAACTATCAAGAATGGTTTACTGCTGCAAGTTTCCTTTCTTATTCTAACCAACTTTATGTTGGCCGTGTTGATAATAATGCTAACAACGCTACATCTAGTGGTAACGATGCGCGTATTCTAAATGATGACGACTATGAAGCAAAAGATGCAGCTGCTAACTTAGGTGCACATAACTGGATCGCAAAATATCCAGGTGAACTGGGTAACTCACTCAAAGTTGCAGTATGTCAATCTGCAAACACTTGGGAATCCTTACTTTATAGGCCAACAAACCAAACTGATCCGGTACTAACTTTCACAGCTGGACAATTAGAAGCTAACACGGCGACTGCTAACTTAGCTTCTCGCGTTAGTGCTGGCGATTACCTCTATTTAGCTAACTCTACTGTTAAAATTGACTTTCAGGTGGCATCAATCACAAGTACAGCAAACGAGTCAAGGATAATTTTGGAAACAGCACCTACTACTATAGATTTAGGAGGAACTTCATCTCTTGGTATTGCAGCGAATAATGCATCATTAGTACGCCGTTGGGAATACTACGATTGGTTTGATGGTGCACCAGGTACATCAGCATATGCTGAATCAAGAGGCGGTTCAGGCGATGAATTGCATGTTGTTGTAGTTGATGAAGATGGCGATATCAGCGGTATTAAAAATACTGTGGTCGAGAGATTCCCTTTCGTTTCTCGTGCATTTGATGCTCGCAGAGAAGATGGTGAAACACAATACTACAAGTCAGCTATTAATAATCAATCAAACTGGATCTGGTGGGGTCAACATGATACTACACTAGGTCTGACCGCACAACAAGCTGCACCAGCAACCACAACATTTGTTAATAGTTCAGATTTAGGCGATACTACAAGAACATCTTTGAGTAATGGCACAACAGGTAATACTCCTACTGAAGGTCAAATCACTGATGCGTATGATTTGTTTGCAAATGGTGAAGAAGTTGATGTTTCTATCATCATGGGTGCTGATGCAACCGCGACTGTTGCTCAACACTTGATTCAGAACATTGCTGAAGTAAGAAAAGACTGTATCGTAACACTTTCTCCAGAATCAGCTGATGTTGTAAACAACTCTACTTTCTCTGGATCAGAAGTAGCAGATGTTGTTGCATTTAGAAATGCATTGAATCTTTCATCTTCTTACGGTACTATGGATTCTGGTTGGAAATACATGTACGACAAATATAACGATGTTTACCGTTATGTACCATTAAATGGAGATGTTGCCGGTACAATGGCTCGTACAGATAACCTAAGAGATCCTTGGTATTCTCCTGCTGGTTACAATCGTGGTAATATTCGTAACATTGTTCGCTTGGCATACAACCCACCAAAACCACAGAGAGACGAATTGTATAGAGCTGGCGTTAACCCAGTTGTTACTTTCCCAGGACAGGGTACAGTGCTCTTTGGCGATAAAACATTGTTGAATCGTCCAAGTGCTTTCGATAGAATCAATGTTCGTAGACTGTTTATTGTTCTAGAAAAAGCAATTTCAAACGCTGCGAGATTCTCTTTGTTTGAATTCAACGATGCATTCACAAGAGCTCAGTTCCGCAACTTGGTAGAACCATTCTTGCGTGATGTACAAGGTCGTAGAGGCATCTTTGACTTCCGCGTTGTCTGCGATGAAACAAATAATACACCAGAAGTTATTGATCGCAACGAATTTATTGGCGACATTTACATTAAACCTGCTCGTTCAATTAACTTTATTCAACTAAACTTTGTTGCTGTAAGAACTGGTGTCGCATTTGAAGAAGTTGTTGGCCAATTCTAATAAATAGTTAATAAAAACAAATAGGAGACAAAAATGGCATTTAACATTAACGACTTTTATTCATCGTTACAGTTTGGCGGCGCAAGACCAGCACTCTTTGATGTGCTGGTCACTTGGCCTGGAAGCACAATACCTGAAATTCAGTTTATGGCTCGAGCGACTACAATTCCTTCAGCGACGCTGAACGTTGTAGAACAAACATATTTCGGCCGTGCTTTGAAATTTGCAGGTAATCGTACTTTCGAAGACTGGACAGTTACTATCATCAACGATGAAGATTATACAATCCGTAGAGCTATGGAAGATTGGTCTGAATCTTTGAATGGTTTTGAAGACAACCGAAGAGATACAACTAGACTCGCTACACGGGACTATAAAGGTACTGGTACGGTTACTCACTATGGTAAAACAGGTAATATTATTGCTAGATACGAAGTTAACGGTCTTGTACCCTCTTCGGTTGCTGCAATGCCTATGGATTGGGGTACTGATGAAATTCAAACTTTTGATGTCACATTTGCTATGGACTACTGGACTACAAGAACAGAAACCTTCCAAGGTCTTAGCGAGACAACTTAATAATTCTAACTCCTCTGTTAAGTTGAAAATCAAAAGAGGGACTTCGGTCCCTCTTTTTTTGCGTGTTATAAATATATAATAGATTTCACATAGGATTTATACAATGCAGCTATTCGGTTTTACCATAACACGAGACGACGCAAAAGAAACACAACCATCTTTTGCTCCACCAAAAATAGATGATGGTGCTATTGAGATTGCACCAGGCGGTACTTACGGTACTTACTTTGATTTTGACGGTAAGACAAAAGACGAAGGCCAGTTAATCACAAGATATCGTGATATGTCTGTCACTGCGGAATGTGACGCAGCAATTCAAGATATTGTTAACGAAGCCATTGTAGTCAGTGACGACGGTGATATTCTCGAAATTAATGTCGAAAAAGTAGATCAACCAAATAAAGTTAAGAATGATATTCGCGAAGCCTTTGCAGAAATACTAAGACAATTAGATTTCAATAAAAAGGCTCATGACATTTTCAAGAAATGGTATGTCGATGGTCGCATGTACTACCATATCATTGTTGATATTGAAAAACCAACCGATGGTATTAAAGAACTTAGATACATTGATCCTCGTCGTATTAAAAAGGTTCGTGAACCAATTCGCGAAAAAGACCCTAAGACTGGTGTGGTCGTAAATAAGGGTTATAAAGAATACTACATTTACAATCAAAAGGGTGTTTACAATAATCACTCTACACAAGGTGTAAAGATTGCAGCCGATTCTATCGCTTATACTCACTCAGGTATTACAGACGGAAAAACAAGCACTGTATATTCACACCTACAAAAGGCTGCAAAACCACTCAATCAGCTTCGCGTTCTTGAAGATTCAATCGTAATCTATCGCCTTGTTCGCGCACCAGAAAGACGAATTTTCTACATTGATGTTGGTAATTTACCTAAGATGAAGGCCGAACAATATCTACGCGATATGATGGTCAAACATAAGAACAAGCTTGTATATGATTCTGCGACTGGTGAAGTCAGAGACGACCGCAGACATATGACTATGTTAGAAGATTTCTGGTTACCTCGTCGTGAAGGTGGTCGTGGTACAGAAATTACGACACTACCTGGCGGACAAAACCTTGGTGAGATTGAAGATGTTGAATACTTCCGTCGTAAACTATACAAGTCATTGAATGTACCTTTCACTCGACTTGATGTAGAAAACAGTGTATTTAACATTGGTCGTTCACAAGAAATTACAAGAGACGAAATTAAATTCAGTAAGTTTGTTGATAGACTGCGTAACCAATTTGCGACATTATTTAACAATCTTCTTGAAATACAATTAACGCTTACAAAGAAAATTAAGCGCGAAGATTGGGAGATGATTCGTCAACAAATTGATTATGATTTTCAAAATGACAACCATTTCACCGAACTGAAAGAAGCTGAACTGTTAAAAGAAAGACTGGCACTTGTAGATCAAATCGATCAATATGTCGGTCGTTACTTCTCATTAGATTATGTTCGCCGTCAAGTATTAAGAATGAGCGAAGAAGATATTGCGTTTATAGATAAACAAATGAATAAAGAAGGCGAAGAAGTTGTAGCACCACAAACACAACAACAACAACTTTCAGTGCAACAACAGCAACAAGAACTTGAAATGCAAGCTCAACAGGCCCAACAACCACAACAACAGAAAGAAGAACTAACTTATGAGGAACGTGAATTAATGGAAAGTATGACTCGCTTTATGGACTCTATGACGGACGAAGATTGATATGAAAATACAGGAAGCGAAGTTGTTTGCTTCCGTTCTTGCGGTTGTTAAACAACAAACACAGAAACTCACAGAAGATATATTAGAAAAAGTTAATATCATCGAAGGACCTTCTGGTCCAAAAGGTGATGCTGGTGAGAAAGGAGATAAAGGTGATACAGGAGCTAGGGGCGCTCGTGGTTCCAGGGGTGAGAAGGGACTACAGGGTGAAACCGGATTACAAGGTGAACAAGGTCCAATCGGCGAGCAAGGCCCAGCTGGAGAACAAGGCCTTCAGGGAGAACCAGGCGAAAAAGGAGAACCAGGCTTACTTGGCGAACAAGGAGAAATTGGACCAAGAGGTCCTCAGGGTTTACAAGGAGAACGGGGAGATCGAGGAGCACCTGGTCGAGACGGTAAAAATGGATCTGATGGTGTAAAAGGAGACAAAGGCGATAAGGGTCCGAAAGGTGATAAAGGAGATCCTGGTAAACAAGGTCCAAAAGGCGAACGAGGATTAAAGGGCGATAAGGGTCCGAAGGGCGACAAAGGTGACAAAGGTTCACAAGGTAAGATAGGACCAAAAGGCGCCAAGGGTGCGAAAGGTGACAGAGGACCAGCAGGTAAAGATGGTAAGAATGGTTCTGACGCTGAAGTAACAAAACTTAAAAAAGACTTTGATACCTATAAAAGAATACTCGGACAACAACTAGAATCGCTCGGCGGTGGTGGTTCTGTAAACATTCTTGACATGGACGATGTTGTTTTCAATTATCCAAGTCAATTGGCCAACAATGATATATTAATTTTTGACCAAAATGTTCAGAAATTTACTGCGCTTAACATAGTAGATATTATAAATAATATAAAAATTGAGTTAGAAATGCAATACGACAAGCTTATTGACGAACAAGTTTCTGGTAGCACAACCTATACTTACATAGGTGAAGCATCGCCAGGCGGACAAGCAGCAAATGCTGTTTGGAGAATTAAACGAGTTGGTGAATATGCAAATAACTTGACTGAAATACTCTGGGCTAATGATACTGATGCATTTGATAAAGTATGGGATGATAGAGTAACTTATACTTACGACAAATAACGGAGAAAATAAATGCCAACTATTACAGATCCATCGTTTCTTTCTCAGGGTAATACTACCTCGACGTATACAAATACAACAACATTGAGAATACAAAAAACCGCAGCAGATTCAACTACAGGAACACTAACATTTGTCGGCGGTACTGCTATTAATGTTTCTCAATTTGATTACTTTGAATTAAGAACTTCTAACAATGCGCTTGCAAATAATAACGGACTATATCAAGTTAATTCAGGTACAGGTCCATGGAACGTCACCAAAATTGCTGGTACTGACGGTGCTTTGGCAAATACAAATGTTGGTGGAGATATAACGTTCACAGTTTTTGGAAGTGACGCTGTTGCAGGTAACACTACACCGGGTACGGGGCTTGTTGAAGCAGCAACTGGTAAATCAGTTTATTTTGATCCTTATCAAAAGAAAATTTGGTTGATTAATCAAGGTAATGTCACTGATGAAGGTGTTACCTTACAAGCACTTTATTCTTTTGCTAAAGAAGAATGGAAAAATGATCCAGACCTAATTAAATACGATTTTCCATTTACAGCTATTACACCAGAACAGTTTGAAATTGGTTCTGGTACTTCTACTGGATGGCAACTGTTTGCTAACACAATAACGACAACAACAACCTTTGATGGTGTTGATGGAAATGGCCGTAAAACAAGAGAACTCATTCGAACAGGAGGTTGGTCAGAGTTTGATCTCGATGGAACAACTCTTCTTCGTCAATATGCTGGTGTCATTTCACTTGGTACATTTGATAATGATAATGACCTTGCTTATTATCAACAAGGTAATGATCCAACAGACGCTACGGCTTCTGAAAACTTTGTCTTTACTGGTCCAGTAAACGAAGGTGTTTTAACATACGATTTGATACATCCAGATACTACTGCAACTGGTACAATTTCTTATCCACACTCAAACACAATTCAGCGTACTACTGGTGACTGGACAGCAGAAGGTTTCCAAGTAGGTGGACAAATCACTATTGTTACTTCAGATGAATCTACACATGTTGGTACATTTGAAATTGAATCTCTAACTGCTACAGACCTTGAAGTAACAACAGACCCATTTAACACTGCCGAAACCGATGATGAAGCTTATACAGCTGCTTGGGACAATAGAAATAGATTGAAACTATTCCTTCGTGCCAACAGTACAGTATCAGTATCTAAATCATATGATTCTGGTACATTGGCCGATATCGGTGTTACCACACTCTCAAACCAAGTATATCGTTTTCCTTTAACAAACGCTTCAGATGTTGTTGTTGATAACGTGGATACAGCAGAAGGTGCTGGTAGTGCATGGTTCGATACTGTACCGTTTAAAGCAGAAACTAAAGATAATATTACAGTACAATATTTCTATACCGCTTTTAAAGCGCGTGTGAATGAACAACAAGACCCGCCAGCACTTCAAGAATTTGGAATTGTTATTAACAACGGTTCTTATTCTGGCGTAGATGGTTCAATAACACCTTCAACAACCTTTACATCAAATAAATCTATATTTGATGATCGTTTTAATTCTGGTAAATTATATATTACAACAGGTACTGCTAATACATATGATCAACAAACATCTGGATATACAATTGTTGATATTCCGACTCCTCAAACATTGACAGTTTCGCCGGCTTTCACAACTACTGAAAGCGATCTCTCTTTCTATATTACTCCTTCAACGGCAAATAGTTCATCGTTTGAAATTCCTGCGACAATTCAAGAGATTTATGCTTCTATTCAGTATCAATTGCGTGAGGATTCAGACATTGATGCAACAGGCAATACTGTTATTGGTCGTACAGCTGATGAACTTCTAACTTTCGTTGGTACTGATGCTGTAACTACAGGTTCGACCAGTTCGCCACCAAGCAATCCAAATGGCGGTGGTTCTGGTGTTTTCATTGCAAACTATGCCGAATCTGACACTAACAAAATTACGGTAGTGACAAATGCTGGAGTTGAAGATAACTTCCCAACTGTTGTAACACTTACCTTGAGTTTTAATGAAAACTTAACTGAAGATCAAATTGACGGCGGCAGTGTAGATTATTCTCAATTCTGGTTATTCTTCCAATATGGAAAACGCAGAACAGGCGCTTTTGTTGTCGGCGCACCTACTAATAATACATCTACAATTACTCTTTCCGGTGCATTCGCCTTGGATAACGGAACTACACAATTACAAGTAAATGATTATCTAAAGTTTTCAGGATTTACTAACGATGTGAACAATGGTCTTTGGAAACTTCTCTCTCGCGATAGTGATAACCAAATCACTGCGGTAAAAGTAGACGGTTTAGTTCCAACAGGAGAAACAGCACCAGTAACTGCTAATATCGATGAAGGTGCTATTGATACTCCTAATGCTATTATTGTAGATAATAATTTGAATGCTGATATTGCTGGAGATGTTGATGGGACAACAAAATCGTTCTCATATGCTTATACGACAAATCAACAAGGACCGAAACCGACGGAACAAGTAACACCAGTTATTGTTAGAGCAATTGGTCTTGAAGCCGGCCAGTTTGTAGAAACTGCACCTTCAGATCTCGGCGCAGAAAACTTAACCATTTCTGTAACATCTGGTCTTGAAAGAAACTACTCAAATCCATAATAAGGAGTGAAATATGACTATGAAGGTATCATTAGAACAGGCGGCTTCCATTCTTGGTAAGTCGTCGGATGAGGTGATGTACTTAGTGCAGACCCAAAAAATCACGGCGGGTGTCGATCCAGACACCCTTTCGTGGAACTTCGAGCTCGATAAATTGTTGTCTTTGAAAACTCAGTTAGATGAGGGCGTGCAATCTGATCCACAGTTTTTAGCGGAGTGAGATTGTGGGTATCGACAATAGAACCGAATTAAATGACTGTGAAGCAGATGCTGGATGGAATGGAACTGATAATCCAGATTTAGATAATGACGCTGGTTTTTATTATGAAGGCGCCGGAGCTATGGCTGCACAGTTTTCTAATTCTCAGGAATATATTATTGTCGGAGAAAATTCCGCCGGAACTGCTTTGAATGAAGATTTGTCGGATTCTACTGTTTGGTTATTAGTAAAGGACAATCTTGCCGAAACACAGGTTAACGGAGGATTTCAAATTGTACTCGCCAATGGCACAGGAGGCGCTTCTGCTATAATAGGATTTTATGTTGGCGGATATGATAATCCTGGATTAAATTTAGGAAAATTTTATAACTGTATTCGATTAGATGTTAGTAATATAAGCGCCTTTTCTTCTTTTGCACATAATGGAACCCTAGGTGGATTAAACACGGCCACAATAACTGACATTGGTTACGGCAGTGTACACATTGCCACTGCTAGAGGTAATATTAATAACCTTTGGGTCGATAGAATAACAACTATAGCAAATGGAAGTTATGCCCTTACGGCTAATGGCGGTTCTGTTAGCACACCTCTTAATATGAACACTTTATACGAAGACGATGAGTTAGAATCTAATGGTTGGGGAATTGTAAGTAAAGGCGCCGGCTCTTCATATACAATTTATGCTTCTACACAATTCGGAGATACAGGAACAGGAGATTCTTATTTCGAAGAAAACAATTCACAAATATTCTTAGACGGTACTGGAATTGGATCTACTCATTTCATTTTTAGAGTTATAGGAAATTCTACCGGAACAAATTCCTTTGTATTAGACAACACTCTATTCGTGGGAACTGGAGAAGGAGCTATTTGGGATTTCACAGATACAAATTTCGACATTTTGAAATTAACAGGAACACAATTTGTCGATAACGGAACAATAAATTTTCCTGTCGCGAGTACAGGAAATAAATTTGTTAACACAAGCAGTTTCATAGGATGTGGTCAAATAGACTTTTCCACAATTAACGCTGATGATATTACGATAAAAAATAATTCCGATTCGGCCACAGGAGCAATGTTATTAGATACTGACGGCCAAACAACCAACCAGACAAATTTTACATTTGAAAGTGGAGGAACCGGCCATGGTGTTTATATAACAGCACCAGGAACATATGGATTATCGAATTGGAATTTTTCAGGATACAGTACTGCTGATCCAGGAGATAATTTAGTATCTTCTTCTGGTTCTACTGATGCTATGGTATACAATAATTCAGGCGGTGCGGTGCAATTAAATGTTAGCGGTGGAATAGGTGGCAATATAACCATTAGAAACGGAGCTAGTGCTACAACAACCGTCGTTGCGACTATTAATATAACTATAACCAACATTGTTACTGGTTCTGAGGTAAGAATGTATGATTTTACAGGAGGAGTAGTAGGTGATGAAGAGTTGGGTGGAAATACGAATGCGTTTTTAGAGTCTATAACAGGAACATCGGTAACATTTAGTACAGTGCCTCAAAAGGACTATTTAATCAAGATAGTTAATCCTGAATATGTCATATTGAGAGTAGAAATTCCTTCAACTGGTGATGATGTGACACAAAAAATCACACAAGTTATCGACAGAGTTTTCGATAATCCTTGATTATAAATATATGAATAAATATTTTAAAACAGAATTCGGAGTAAAGTAAATGGCAGGTGAACGCAAATATACAAGAATACCACCTGAAAGCACTGGTGATAGAATCTATATGATTCATACCGCAATTATAAATTATGACGGTAAAGATGTTTCCCATACATGGAAAGTCGGTGACATGTACACCGTTTCGGGTAATGGAGGCCAGACGTTCACATTTCATCTCCACGGTGTTTACGAAACAAACAGTACAACAGGTAGACTTTATGTTCATTACAATGAGCAAGCAAGAGAGGAAGGTTATACTGCTTCTGATGATCAATCGATACAATATGACACGGACAATGATGGTAATCTAGATGTAGTTGCGACAGTAAATGCTGACTCTACGGATATGTATATACCCACACAAAATATCATGGGGTATGACAATCCAGAATATGGACTGAATATAGATCTCTTTGGATCGGCACAAGTCACATTCAAAGAAGGAGCACCACAAGCAACTGGCATGGGGTTGTTAAAAGTCTCAGATGCTAAATTGTTAGCCTCATATGATTTCTCTAAATCAAATTTAGTGACTCAATTTGTAAATTCAAGAGAAGGTGGCAGCGATGTTAGTAATACATGGGATCCTACAGTCAGAGGCGTTAAACTAGCAGTAGGAACAACACAAGGTGATCGTGTTACACAAACATCAAATCTTTTTCATTCTTACGAAGAGGGTGCATCATTATTATTTGTGATGAGTGCTAGATCCGGAGATGTTGGTAAACAGTTTGTGGCAAGAAATTGGGGCGCCTTTGACGCTACAGATGGTTTCTTTTTTCAAATAAAAGGTTCTGATGATGCCCCAGGTGGCCGAACAACTCCAACCGATCCTGTCGGAACAGGTCCAGGATCGGCTCTTCGTATTGTTCATCGTTTTACATTCGACGGAGTAACAAAAAATCACGAAATTCTACAAAAAGAATGGAATAAAGATACACTATTAGGAACTGGTGGAGGTTCTAATCCTTCAGGAATGCAAATTGATGTTACAAAAATTAATACTTATTGGATAGATTATCAGTTTATAGGTGGCGGCAGAACTCGTTGGGGAGTATTTTACCAAGGCAATCGTATTGTTTGCCATGAAATGTATCATCATAATGGTATTGGTATAGGAACACAGTTTACTCATCCTATTTCAAATGCTAATAGACCAGTATGTTGGGCTATAGCAAATTATGGTACAAGTGGTAGTTCATCAGAGTTTTATGCATTTGGTGCTGGAGTTTACATCGAAACAACTACAGATCCTTTGAAGGCAGCTCGACCAGTTTCGATAGATATTCAGACAAAAATGTGGGGTGAACCAGAATCTCAACCTTACTGGAGAACAAAACAGTCTAAAAATGGATCTAATACTGCGTTTCCATCACTATTACAGTCTGGTAGTTATTCATCATCAAGTTCGACACAATATCAAATGTCGTTATCACCTGATCAATTTTTATTAAATCCTGATGGCACAGAAGGTGACGAAAACCACACAATTTATCAACCTATAATATTTGATATTTCTAATCATAACATTAGTGATGGAAGCAAAAAATTATCTGAAGCAAGAGTCTTTTACGGATGTGTAATGCGTGGAGTAGAATATCAATCTAATCGACCAAGTACTCCTAGCGTTTCTTATGAATTGGAAGGAGATCATTTAGCACATATAATAGAACTTGGTCGTTCTACAGTTGACGGTAATTTAGTATTTGATTACAGCAAATTAACCGATAACGAACAGTATGGTACGGTAAATAATCTTTCAGATCAACCTTTCTCTAGGGCCCTTCAACCTCTTACAAACTGGACAAGCACATCAGACAAATATACTACAGGTAATGAAAGAGTTTTGATAACTGTTGGACCAGATCCAAGATATGGTGAAAGTAAATTTAGTATTTTTGCAGATAAACAACCAATTGTTGTTCGTGAATATGATGGAGACCAAGATGTTGCAACTGTACTAGGTACAACATTTACAGGAAAAACTGCTGGCGGAACTGGATATGCTAGTGTAGATAAACAAGACAATCCTAATGACTGGCACTATTTATCTTTAGTCACTAGAAGTGAAGCATGGTTGTATGACAGTATTGCTGACATTGACGATGATAGATTAACTCGTGTGCTTACAGTAAGCGACTGTACTTCGCTAAATCTTGGTCAAAAACTTACAGTTACTACAGGTTCACATACCGCATTTATTATGAAAATTGATGTTGATACAGCTGGCGCTATTGCTGTTACCGCAGCCACTACCGCCGAATATCAAATCGTAACACGAGGTACAACCGACTTCACAGCAATTGGCGCACCTGATAATAATCCTGGTACAATCTTTACCGCAACAGGTGCAGGTACAGGAACGGGCACATTAGTTAGAACAAACACAACAGGTACAGTCGCAATCTGCGGTAGAAGTTCTGCACAAATAAATTACTTGGGTGCCTTTACTACAGATGGTGGAGGTGCTGGGACAATCACAGTCAATGGTACAGACGATAGCATAGCAAAAGATTACTGGACTTCAATTAATGCACTACAATACGATGTAGATTTAGGTATGGGCGCAGATGTAGATTTAAGTAATACTACTGGCCCAGCATATACTGGACTAGCACTTTACGGCGGTCCTCATCCTCGTGCAGCATGGACATTTATGATTAAACATAAAGATAATACTAACGAAGATGGTGATGGTGATATTGGCCCAGTTTACGAAAACAGTAGAAATAACTGGAACATCTTCTGGCGCGAAAGAGAACAATAGTTGAATGCCTTCTTTAACCTTTAACTACGGTAATTGGCAGTTTTGGGGAGACTACAATCCTCCTCTATACCTTGGTGAACAAAAAGTCACCTTTGACGGTCTTAATAAACTTATTTTAGTTAATGAAGGTGTGACTGAATTAGATTTTCGTGTTGATGTTTATTCTGCATGGAAAGAATGGATACAAGATCCTAATCAGATAAATGCAAAATGGGAAAAGGCTCTAGATGTAATTGGTGGTGACCCACTTCCTGGTGACCGTGTTCTTGGTACTACATTCTTCCTAGAAAACGGTTGGCGTATGCGTACATGGGAAGGCAATCATTCTCTTACAGTTACAGGTAATGTGTTTACTCGTGAAGGTGAACCCATTTTTGTGCCAACATTAGATCCATGGACAATTACAATTAACTTGAACACATCTACACTGGTAGAAACAATACTACCAGCACTATCACTCGGTTCTGATGATATTGCTGGTATTGCTGATGCGGTCTGGGCTGAAGTACTTTCTGGTACCGCAGCAGGCACAAGACTTGTTGAACTGGCTGATGCCGTTGCTGCATCAAATACATCATTGACAGCAACAGAAGTTTGGAGTTATATCATCGACACTGGTAAGAATCAAGCTGCTGGCGATAAACTTAAAAAGATTGCGACAAAAACACAAGACTTGGCGTTATCTTAATTTTTATAAATAGATTAATAGATATTTAAATAGGAGTATTACAATGTCAACTAAAGAAGCACTTGAAGCACTTATCGGCGGACAGGCCTTTGAGTTTCGTTCAAAGATTGAAGATGAACTTGCTGCTCGTTCATTAGAGGCGATTCAAACAAAAAGATTTGAAGTTGGCGCTTCTATGTTCGGTGATGAGGTCGTCGAAGAAGAGGTCGTTGAAGAAGAAGTCGAAGAGCTCGATGAACTGTCATCAGATACATTGCGTAATTATGAAAGAAAGGCGACCTTGTATAACTTTAAAAGAAAGGGTGATCCAGAAAAAAGAAAGAAAAGAAGCGATATGATTAAGTTGGCAGGATATAAGAACACAAGAAATACATTAGGTCCTACTACAAGCTTTAAAGAGAAATAAAAAATGAACTATCTAAAACTTATGTCAATTCTATCTGAAGCTGACGCTGATGAATACGGTGTTGCAACTCAGAAGAAAAAGAAAGACGAAAAAGACGATTATCATCGTTCAAAAGCCGATCAAGCATTTAAAGATATGCATAAGGTTGATGTTGCAACCGAAAAAGATTTTGAAACACTTGGTCCTATTACAACAAAACAACATGATGATCACAAAGGTAACCCATCTTCTATCAACATAGGTGATGCGACACAACAATCACCACTCAAGAAGTTTGATATGGGCGGTATCGGTAAATCATCTTATCGTAAGATTGATAAAACCGAAGGTCAGAAAGCCATGCCTAAAGTGGACGATGGTGCCACTAAAGTTTTGAGAATGAAAGAGGAAGCTGAAATTGATGAAGCGGTCGGAACTGCTGCTAAGTACGCACATAAAAAAGGTATTTTCGGCGGTAAGTATGGTGCAAAGGACCATTATCTGAATGTAAGTGATAAAACGGCGAAGAAGTATCAAGCACAACGCTCTGCACAAAGTAAAGCAGAACACGAAAAACAAGACCCTCGTATGGCTAAAAAAGGTTATACACAAAACATGGTAGACGCACAAAAAGCAAAGAAAAAAGCTAAAGAACGCGGCGTTACTATGCCAAAACTGAAAGGAGTCAACTACAGCGAAGAAGTTGAACAACTCGATGAACTGTCACCAAAGACATTGAACAGCTATGCTACAAAGGCACAACCAGATATTCGTAAACAATCTCTTGATGCAGCAAAAAGAAAGAGAAGAGCAAAAATGGTTGGTCTTGCTAGATTTAAAGCACTGAGAGGATCGAAATAATGGCTAGTGATATTACAGTAAGACAAAGTTCGGGTAGTCGTGGTTCTGGTATTGTCGTCATTCGTTCAGATGTTACTGGTGGTTTACTCTTGAATACGGCCGGCGCGGTCGAAGGTGCAAACGCTACCTCTTCTGAAACCGTCGCGAGTATGACTATTGCACATATTGCTTGGACAGGTGAATGGACTTTACAAAGAGGAGATGATGTGGTATTTTCAACTCCTAGTGGTTCATGGGGACAATACGATTTTGCGGATGAACAATTAAAATTAGAAACGGCCTCACAAGAAAGTGCGAATGTTATATTTACCGCTGGCGCTGGTGCTAATTCAATTATAATCAAAATGCACAAGAGATCGGGAGTAGCATAAAATGAAACTTATTACGGAAGTCTATGACCAAAACATAGAGTATCTTACCGAAGCTTCAGAAGACGGTAAGAAAAACTATTACATCGAAGGTGTATTCATGGAAGGCGATATTAAAAACAGAAATGGTCGCATGTATCCAATGCTTACGCTTGAAAACGAAATGAATCGTTACAACAATAACTTCGTAAAACAAAATCGTGCATACGGAGAACTTGGTCATCCAGACGGTCCTACTATCAATCTGGAAAGAGTTTCACACATGATTAAATCTCTTCGTAGAGAAGGTAATCAAATTATTGGTAAAGCAAAAATTATGGAAACACCTATGGGTTCTATTGTAAAGAATCTGATGGACGAAGGTGCCAAACTAGGTGTTTCTTCAAGAGGTATGGGATCACTTGTACAAAAGAATGGTTTAAACGAAGTACAAGATGATTTCATGCTTGCAACGGCTGCGGACATTGTTGCAGATCCATCTGCACCAAATGCGTTTGTAGAGGGTATTATGGAAGGTGTTGAGTTCTATTACGATTCAGATAGAAAAACCTGGATGTCAGAACAAATTAAGCATGAAGTTAAAAAGATGAGTGTGAAAGAACTGGAAGAACAAAAACTTTTTCTATTCAAACGTTTCATCAATAATTTGTAAATTTTAAATATTATAAATAAGTAATAAATTGTAAATTATTCTCAATAATCAAGGAGAACAAACATGTCTGATTACGAAAACTATGAAGATGAAAACATTGATGAACTTGCAGAAGTAAAGGCATCAATGGGAGATCCATCTGAAGTAGCAGATCCAGTAACAAAAGGCGATAATAAGTCTAAGGTTGCCATGAAGGGTTCTGCAAAGGCTGCTAAGGTAAAAGGTGTAGAAGATAAAGAAGATGCATTTTCTACAAATCTTCCTGTGCAAGAAAGCAAGTTTGGTATGTTGAATGCCATGATTGCTGAAATGCAAAGAATGTCTCGCGAAGAAGTAGAAGAAATTTATGCTGCTTTTGCTGAAGGCGCAGAAATGGACGACGAAGATTACGAAGCTTCTGATGAAGAACCAGTATATTCCTTCAATGCAGAACAAGAAGTTGCTTCTATCTTTAACGGTCAAGAGCTGACCGAAGAAGGTATGAGTAAAGCAGCTACTATCTTCGAAGCTGCTGTCGCATCAAAAGTCAACGAAGAAGTTGAAGCATTTGTTGCAGCTGCTGCTGAAGAGCTAGAAGAAGAAAGAATGTCTGTTGTTGGTACTCTTGAAGAGCAAGTAAGTTCATACCTCGATTATGTAGTTAACGAGTGGATTGAACAAAACGAACTTGCTGTAGAACAAGGTATCAAGAACGATGTAGTAGAAGATTTTATGGAGTCAATGAAGACTTTATTTGTTGAGCATTACATTGAAGTACCAGAAGAGAAGCAAGATGTTGTTGAGCAATTGATGGCTCGTGTTGCTGATCTAGAAGAAAGCCTGGATGTTGTCATGGAAGAAAACTTTGAAATGAATGATCTTATTGCTGATACAGCAAAGAATGCAATTTTCGCTGACGTTGCAGAAGATATGATCGGAACTGATGCGGAAAAACTGCGTGAATTTGCAGAATCAATTGAGTCAAATGACGCTGAAGATTTTCAAGCAAAACTTGAAACTCTGAAAGAACATTATTTTGGTTCTGAAACTGCAAGTCCTACATCTTCGGTTATTTTAAACGAAGATGCTGATCCATATGTAGAACAAGAAGAACTTTCAGAAGCTGTTGCTCCTGAAATGAGATCTTATATGGATGCTATTTCTAGAACCATCAAAAAGTAAGTTTTTATAAATAATATAACATTGAATAAAAAGATAAAACCTCAACAAGGAGAAAACAATGTCTGTTAATACTTTAGTAGAAAAGTGGCAACCAGTTCTGGAACACCCAGACCTGCCAAAAATTGAAAATACTCATAAAAGAGAAGTTGTTGCACAGCTTTTAGAAAACCAACAACATGATGCAATGCAAAATATGTCAGGTGGATACCAAACACCTACTCTGTTGGGAGAAACTCCAACAAACGCTTTCGGTAATGCTGGCGGTGACGGTACTGCTACCGGTCAGGTAGATGTATTCGATCCAGTTCTGATCTCTCTAATTCGTCGTGCTGCCCCTCAAATGATCGCATACGACATTTGTGGTGTTCAACCAATGACAGGTCCAACTGGACTTATCTTTGCAATGCATTCGCAGTACGCAGACGATGGTACCTCTAAGCAATCCGCTGCTAACGAAGCAAATCGTACCGAAGCATTCTTTAACGAGGCTGATACAAACATTTCTGCTTCTTCTAACAATGCTATTGGCGGAGTTACTTCACAAGGCGGTGTCTTCGGTGATGGTACAGCATCTTCTGAAACAGATCCAACAACAAGAACTTCTACATACGCAGTTCGTCAAGCAATGGATACAGCTGATGCAGAAGCTTTAGGAACTGATGGAAACGCATTCTCGGAAATGGCATTCTCAATTGAGAAAGTTTCTGTTGTTGCTCGTTCTCGTGCCCTGAAAGCTGAGTACACAATGGAACTGGCTCAAGATCTGAAAGCAGTTCACGGTCTTGACGCAGAACAAGAACTTTCGAACATTCTGTCAACTGAAATTCTTGCTGAAATCAATCGTGAAGTCGTTCGTAGTGTAAACATTGTTGCTAAAGACGGCGCACAAGAAAACGTTGCTACTCAAGGCACATTTGACCTTGACGTTGATGCAAATGGTCGTTGGTCTGTTGAACGATTCAAAGGTCTGATGTTCCAACTGGAACGTGAAGCTAACGCGATTGCAAAAGCAACTCGTAGAGGTAAAGGTAACCTGATCATCTGTTCATCTGACGTTGCTTCTGCACTTCAAATGGCTGGTGTTCTTGATTATACACCTGCTCTTACAAATAGTCTGAGTGTGGACGACACAGGTAACACATTTGTTGGTGTTCTTAACGGTCGTTTCAAAGTCTACATTGATCCTTACTTCGCTTCATCTACTGGTCTTCAGTATGTAAACGTTGGTTATAAAGGCTCAAATCCTTTTGATGCTGGTATTTTCTACTGCCCATACGTTCCGCTGCAAATGGTTCGTGCAATCGGTGAAGATACTTTCCAACCTAAGATTGGATTCAAGACTCGCTACGGCATGGTCGCAAATCCATTCTCGAAAGGTGCTAACGGCCGTTTGACTACTCCTACTGACAACCAGTTGGAGAAACGCGCAAACGAATACTACCGTTTATTCGCTGTAAAGAACCTGATGTAAGAAAAAGATCTCTTTTAAGAGACACTTTTAAGGGGTGCTTCGGCACCCCTTTTTTTGTTTATAAATAGTTAAAAAATGGATATAAACTATGTCTGAAATTACCGCAAACAAAAACTTTCTTTCACCACTAGGCTTTAGGTTTGTTCTTCAACGAGCACCTAATCTAGAATTCTTTTGTCAAGAATTTACATTACCGGAAATATCAATTGAAGATGTTACTCAAGAGTCACCAAATCTAAGGTTGTATTATCCTGGTACAAAAATGGAATATGCACCTCTCAATGTAGAATTTATTGTTGATGAAGATTTATCAAATTATAAAGAAATACAAGAGTGGTTATTTGGTCTAGGTTCTCCACAAAAAACTCAACAATTTCAAAATCTGAGACAACAGGAGGTTATAGGTG
>Ga0255751_10001861_pt1 | contig 19956 bp, 19 predicted proteins | sample 071ome_20_FD_179951 | JGI IMG/M metagenome (GOLD analysis project Ga0255751, IMG submission 179951) | Coastal salt marsh microbial communities from the Groves Creek Marsh, Skidaway Island, Georgia - 071412BT metaG (version 2) | ecosystem: Environmental > Aquatic > Marine > Intertidal zone >...
AGAGGCGATTTTTTTCATGTTTAAACAAATTTAGGGAGAAGTCTAAGAACCTCCACGGAAGTAACCCGGTTAACCGATTAAAGTTTAATCGAGCACTACCTTTACGCTATGGTTCGGGCAAAAATCCTTGCACAGTTTATCCGCTGGGAATGGGCGCTGGAATACCGCCGTTCCAACGGATGGTTCCTTCCGGTGCTCTTCGCTGCCATGGTGGGCTACCTCGTGAGCCTCTTGGTGCGGCAGCCCAATCCCGTACAATGGCTAAGTCTGCTCTGGATCACTCTGGTGTTCAGCGCCTTGCAGACGGCAACCCGGAGTTTTTCCGCCAGCCCATCGGAATGGCTCTACCTCAATCAATTGGCCCGGCCCAGCGAATTACTCCTCGGCAAATCCATGACTACCGCCTTGAACACGGTCTTCGTCGCCTGGACGGGCGTGTTTTTGTTTGGCCTCTGGCTGGGCTGGCCCCGTCCGGAAGGCCTCGACGCTTTCCCCATCTGGACGTTTTTGACCAGCATCACCTTGGGCGCTGTGGCCATGTCCACCACTTTGAGTTTTACCGCGGCCCTCTCGTCCAAACTCTCCCGCAACACCGGCGTCATGGCCATTTTGAGCCTCCCCCTCCTCTTGCCTACCCTTTTGGTCGCCATGCGTTCGAGCAAACTGGCGCTACTGGGCGAGCCTTGGACCGTTTTATACCCCAATTGGTTGGGGGAACTGGCACTTTCTGCCCTTCCGCTCGCCCTTGGGGCCTTGCTGTTTCCGTACCTTTGGCGCTCCTAATGAAAGCTTGGAAATTACTCGGTTTAGCGCTGGTGGGTTACTCCCTCTATGCCGGTCTTATGTTTGAGGTTCCCCGTTTGGTCATTCTGAACGAAACGATCCGAAATCTCTACTTCCACGTCCCCATGTGGTTCACCATGATCGCCCTTTTGGGAGGATCGCTGGCCTACTCCATTCGCTTGCTCCGCTCAGGCGACGCCGGTCAAGCCCTGGACTTGGACCGCGACCGCCAAGCCAAAAACTTCGCCGAAGTGGCCATGGTCTTCGCCCTGTTGGGCCTCTTCACAGGCATGGTTTGGGCCAAAGCCACCTGGGGCGCCTACTGGACGGCCGACCCCAAGCTCAACGGCACGGCCGTCACACTGCTCATCTACGCAGCCTACTTTGTGTTGCGCGGCAGCGTGGACGACCCGGAAAAGAAAGCACGCCTGGGAGCGGTGTACAACGTCTTCGCCTTTGTCTTGATGATCGTCTTCATCGGCATCCTTCCCCGAATGACAGACTCCTTGCATCCGGGCAATGGCGGGAATCCCGCTTTTGGCAACTACGACCTCGACAATGGCATGCGCCTTGTGTTTTACCCCGCCGTGTTGGGCTGGATTTTCACCGGATGGTGGATCGCCACGCTGCGCGTGCGTTTGGCTCGATTGACTTCTTAATGCATTGAACTGCCTCGGTATGACTTCACTCTTCTTACAAGCCCCTCCCGCTGAGATGGCGGACCTCTTCCGCAGCGAAGGCAAGATCTACGTCGTCCTCGCCGTCTTGGGCATCCTCTTCGTAGGACTAGCGGCCTACTTGATTTGGATGGACCGCCGCTTGGCCAAACTGGAAAAGCAGAAATGAAACGCAGCCACATCATAGCGCTCGTCGTCATTGCGGTCCTGATTGGTGCCCTGCTCGTGACGCTCCAGGACGCCAGTGTGTATGCGACGTTTGACTTAGCTGAAAAGCAAAAGCCGGAAACGGTCACCGTGGTTGGCACCCTCGATCTAGAATCGCCCATCGACTTCAACCCGCAAACGTCCATGCTGCGCTTCACAGCGGTGGACAAGGAAGGGGGGCGTTCGGTCGTTCTGTACAACCAGCCCAAGCCTACGGACTTTGAGCGCTCGGAAGAAATTACCCTGACGGGCCACGCAACGGACTCGCTGTTTGTGGCCACTGAAATTCTCATGAAATGCCCCTCCAAGTACACCAACCAGGAGGAGGTCGTAGCGGACGCTAGCTTATGAACTACCTAGGAGAACACACTTTTTGGTCCGAACTCGGACGCTTCTTTGTCGCCCTCTCCTTTGCCGGAGCCCTGCTCTCCGCCTTCTTTTACGGCTTCCAAGCCTTCCGAAGCCCCGCGGAACGTGCCGAACGCCCTGTGCTCCCCTTGCGCAACGCCGGCCGCTGGTCCTTTGCCCTCCATGCCTTAGGCGTATTGGGCACCATTGGCGTCTTGTTCGCCGCCCTCTTCAACCATTGGTTTGAATTTGACTACGTCTGGCGCCATTCCTCGCTGGACATGCCGATGGAATACATCGCTTCCTGCTTTTGGGAAGGCCAAGAGGGCAGCTTTCTCCTGTGGATGACCTGGCATGCGGTCCTGGGCCTCCTCCTCATCAAAACCGCCAAAACCTGGGAGTACGGCACCTTGATGACGCTCTCCCTCATCCAGCTCTTCCTAGCCTCCATGCTCCTTGGCGTCTACATCGGCGACGTCAAGCTGGGCTCCTCCCCCTTTGTCCTGATTCGCGAACTCCCCGACAACCTCGGCTTGCCCTGGACGCAACTCAGCGACTACCTCCTGCGCATCCCCGCCTTCCGCGACGGCCAGGGCCTCAACCCCTTGCTCCAGAATTACTGGATGGTCATTCACCCCCCCACGCTCTTTTTGGGCTTTGCAGCAGTCACCATTCCCTTCTTGTACGCGGTCACGGCTTTGATTGAAAAGCGCTACACCGAATGGGTCCTCCCCGCCCTCCCCTGGACCTTCTTTGGCGTATCCATCCTAGGTACCGGCATCCTCATGGGAGGGGCTTGGGCCTACGAAGCGCTGAGCTTTGGCGGTTTCTGGGCCTGGGACCCCGTCGAAAACTCCTCATTGGTTCCCTGGCTGACCCTGGTGGCCGCTGGACACTTGATGATGATCGTCAAGCACAAGAATTCCTCGCCAGGCACCACGCTCTTCATGACCGTGCTCAGCTTCTTGCTCGTGCTCTACTCCACCTTCTTGACCCGCAGCGGCATTCTAGGAGACAGCTCCGTTCACGCCTTTGTGGATCTTGGCCTCAACGGCCAATTGCTTGCCTTCCTAGGGTTCTTCACCCTGAGCAGCTTGGCGGTTTTCTTCTGGCGCGCCCGCTTCCTGCCCAAAAGTGCCTCCGAAGACGCCTTCTCCTCGCGCGAGTTCTGGATGTTCATCGGTGCCTTGACCTTGCTCCTTTCCGCCGGCCAAATCACCTTCTCGACCAGCATTCCCGTTTTCAACAAACTCATTGGCCCCGAAGGTCTCTTGCCGCTGCTGGGCAACAAGCTTGCGCCGCCGGCGGATGCCGCGGCGCACTACAACAGCCTGCAAATCCCCTTTGCCATTATCGTGTCGGTTCTGATGGGCCTGGGTCCCTTCATGCGCTGGAAAGACACCCCCAATGCGCTTTTGCGCCGAGCGCTGGCTTCGGCGGTGGCTACCGCGGTGGTCGGTGGCTTGGCGATCTGGGGACTGGAACTTTACGATGTGCTCTACGCCGCGCTGCTCGTGAGCGGCTTGTTTGCCTTCTTCGCCAATGCCGATTACTGGCTGCGCTACCTCAGAGGCAAGTGGACCGCGGGAGGAATGGCTTTGGCTCACCTAGGCTTTGCCTTGGTGCTGGTGGGCGCCCTCATCAGCAACGCGAAGAAGGAAGCCATTTCCACCAATGCCACCTTCATTCACGAGGACTTCCCCGCCAACGAGAATATCTTACTGCCCTTAGGCGATACGGTTTCTATGTACCCCTACTATGTGAGTTGGAAGGGCGAACACATGGACGGGCACAACCGCGTCTACGATGTAGACTTTTATGAAGTTGAACTCCCCTTGGCCTCTTGGGCCGATGGAGAGCGCAATCACCTCAAAACCAGCTTTAGCCTGCAGCCCTTCATTCAGATGAATGCGCGTATGGGCAACGTTCGGGAACCTAGCACCCAGCACTTCTGGAACAAAGACGTCTACACCTACGTCAGCTATGCCGACTTGCGCAGCATCGAAGAGCAGGCGGGCGACTGGAAGGACCCCCAAGAAGCCACCTTGCAGACCGGGGACGACATCTTCTTGTTCAACGACTACCTCCTGCATGGAGATACCCTCGTGGTCGTTGACGCCGTCTTTGACCCCGCCTCCGGGGAATTGGCCCACCTCGAATTGGTGCTCAACATGACCCTCAAAGCCATGGACGGCACGACCTATCCCATCCAACTGCCCTACCAGTTGGACAACAACGAAGTCAGCAATGCTGAGGTAGAACTGGATGGATTACCCATTAAGTTGCGCTTTGACGGCGTGCAAGACGAGCAGGGCACCTACAAAATCACCGCCTGGAAGAAGAAAACTGAAGAGCCTCCCTTTATTTTGATGCAGGCCTTCATTTTTCCCTACATCAATTTGCTTTGGTTGGGCGCCATCCTCATGGGAGTGGGCAGTCTGTTGGCCGTTTGGAAGCGCCTCTACCGCAGCCTAACGAGCCAAAGCAAATGACCTGGTGCATCGCAGGCCACGGCAAAGTGGCCAGCGCACTCGCCCAGCGTTTGACCGAGCGCGGCGTGGCCTTTGAGCAGGTCTCCGCACGCGGTTGGGCCAACGGGAACGATCTCCCCTCCACCGACTGCCGTGCCCTCTTTTTAGCCCTTCCCGACGACGTCCTCTCAGAAGCGGCGGTTAGCTTGGGAGCTGCCTCACCCAGCTATCCCGTCTTTCATTGCAGCGGTGCAACCCCCCTGTCAGCTCTGGAGGCTCTGCCCTTGAGCGGGGTCTGGTACCCCATGCAGTCTTTCCGGAGTTCCGATGTTCCTTGGGGCCGTTTTCGCATTTTTTGGGAAAATGAAGCCCTTGAGAGCACCTTACAGGCCTGGCATCGGGCCTTGGGCATCGATACGCCGGGCGAATGGGCAAGCTCCCAGCAGCGCGGAGCCTACCATTTGGGTGCCGTTTGGGCCAACAACTTCCCCAACCACCTCGTGGCCCTCTTTCAAGCGTACCAAGCGAAAACCGGCGTGAGCGGATTAGAATCCATGCTCGCAGAGACGGTTCAGGCGGCCCTGAACGGGGATGCGAAAACCCTTCAAACAGGACCCGCCCTGCGCGGCGATCAGGCGACGTTGGACCGCCATCTGCAGGAATTGCCGGAAGAATTTCGGGACCTCTATCTTGCACTCAGCGAGAGCATACACCGCTTTCACGCGTCTCAGTCATGAATTACAAGACCAAACTTCACGGCATCAGCACCTTCGTTTTTGATGTCGACGGCGTCTTTACCAACGGGCATATCCTGATTTTGCCCGGCCAGGAACCGATCCGAACCTTCCACTCCAAAGACGGCTACGCCCTGCAAGTGGCTCTCCGCCAAGGCTACCGCATCGCCATCATCACGGGCGGCAAATCGGAGGCCGTCAAGGAGCGCTTTGTGTCTGCGGGGATTTCGGACGTTTGGCTGGGTGCACGCCACAAGGAAGAAGCCTTGGAGGAGCTCATGCTGACCTACGAACTGAAGGCCGAAGAAATCGCCTACATGGGCGACGACTTGCCCGACTATGAGGTGTTGACCCGCGTAGGCTTGGCCACCTGCCCCCACGACGCCGCGCCCGAAATCCGCAGCATCTGCGACTACATTTCGCCCATCAACGGCGGCGAAGGCTGCGTTCGGGACCTGATTGAGCAAACTTTAAAAGTGCACGGCAAATGGAACCTGCCTTCGGATCGGAACTGGTAGGCCTCGCCTGCCCCATCGTGCTGGACGGCCAGCTGGTGCTCGGCAGCGGCTCTCCCCGCCGCAAGGAACTCCTGAGCCTCTTTGGGCTGCCCTTTGAAGTGCGTACCGCCGACACCGCGGAAATCGCGCCTGCCGGCCTTACCGATGAAGAAACCGTGCGCTTTGTGGCTAAAGAAAAAGCCGAGGCCTTGGTCCCCACCCTGCAACCCGGGGAAGTGCTTTTAACGGCCGACACCGAAGTATGGATGGACGGCGAACGCTTTGGCAAGCCACGCGATCTGGCCCACGCCTTAAGCATGCTTCAACGCCTTCGCGGCCGGACTCACAAAGTCATCACGGTCGTTTGGGCCACGGACGGCAAACGCTGGGAGACATCCGCCAATACCACGCTCGTGACCATGGCCGACTTGCCCGATTCCTGGTTGCAGTGGTATGTGGACACCTGCCAACCCTTGGACAAGGCAGGGGGCTACGGCGCCCAAGAATGGATTGGCCACGTCGCAATTACCAAAATGGAAGGCGACTTTGACAATGTCAAGGGACTTTCCCTCGTTTCGGTGCTTCGCGTCCTGCGCCCTTGGCTGCGCTAAGGCCTTTATACGCTGCGTTTAGATGCGTACCTTGTAGGCCATGAACGCCAAGAAACCCAGCCTCCTTCTCGCCATCCTTCCGGTCCTCTTTCTCATTGCCGCCCTGGCGATCAACGTGCGCATATTTGGGGATAGCAGTTTAGATGGCAGCAACCAGCTCATTCTGCTGGCAGCTGCGGGCGTCACCGCCGGATTGGCTGCCCTGACGGGGGTGAAGGCCCAGGCCCTTTGGGAAGGCATTCAGCACACCATACAAGACAGCTCCAAAGCCATCCTCATCTTGCTGATGGTGGGGGCCCTCGCAGGGAGTTGGCTGATTTCAGGTATCATACCCACCCTCATTGTCTACGGCTTGGATTTGCTCTCGCCGAGCATCTTTTTGCCCGCCACGGTGGTCGTTTGCGCCATTGTCAGCTTGGCAACTGGGTCCTCGTGGGCTACCACCGCCACCGTGGGCATTGCGCTCATGGGCGTGGGCCAAAGCATGGGCTTTTCTTCCGCCATGGTCGCGGGGGCGGTGATTTCCGGGGCCTACTTTGGCGATAAGATGTCGCCCTTTTCGGATACAACTAACTTGGCCCCAGCGATGGCTGGTACGGATTTGATGACGCACATTCGGTACATGACGCTTACCAGCGGGCCGGCCATTGTGCTTACGCTCATCGCCTTTAGCTTCTTGGGCCTTAACGGCGGTGAAGGCAATCTGGACGACCTCAAGCTCCTCACGGACGAACTCAGCGGACGCATCACCATCAGCCCCTGGCTCATGCTCATTCCTGCTTTGAGCATTGGGCTCATTATCTACAAAGTAGACGCCATTGTCGCCATGGGAATTGGAACCTTGGCGGGGCTCTTCGCAGCGTATGTGGTGCAGTTCGACCTTCTCGTGGACCTGACCATGGAGCGCCTGGGCCAGGATGCCTTTAACTGGACGCATATCTACCAGCAGCTCTTCATCAGCACCTACGGAGATACCCACATCGCCATGAGCAATCCCTTGCTCAACGATTTGATGGAGTCTGGAGGCATGTCCGGCATGCTCGGCACTATATGGCTCATTGTCTGCGCCATGACCTTTGGCGGCACGCTGGCCGCGTCGGGCTTTTTGGAAGTCATCACTGAACTCTTCTTGCGCATGGCCCAAGGTTCTGCGGGTTTGATCTTGGCAACCTTGGTGACCTGTGGCTTCTTCAATGCCACTGCAGCTGATCAATACTTGGCCATTGTAGTTCCGGGCCGAATGTTCCGAAAGGCCTACGAAGACCGCGGCCTCGCCCCCGAAAACCTCTCCCGCGCCCTGGAGGACAGCGGCACCGTCACCTCGGTTCTCGTCCCCTGGAATACCTGCGGGGCCTACCAGTACGCCACCCTGCACGTGAGCGCTGCGGACTACGCTATCTATGCCATTTTCAATTGGCTGAGTCCCATCATCAATGCCACCTGGGCGCTGATTGGATTTCGGATCAAGAAGGCCTAATGGCAGCGGAAACGCGCACCGCCTAGCTCACCACCAGCCTTTTCGCTTCATCCAAACGAGCATGCTCACGACGATGGTGGCCATGAGCGCCAACACCACGAAGTAGCCATTTTGGGTTTCCGTTTCAGGCATGTTGCGGAAATTCATGCCGTAGAGGCCTGCGATAAAGGTGATCGGCAAGAAGATGGCTGAAAACACGGTGAGCACCCGCATAATTTCATTGGTCCGCTGCCCCACACTAGACAGGTACAAGGCTTCAATGGAGTCCAGCATGGAGCGCAAGGATTCCATTCGATCGTGCAGCTGCATAGCTTGGTCGCGAACGTCGCGGAAATAGGGCAAATGCTCCGGCTTGATAAAATGGGAGGTCTCCATGCCGCCCAGCACATCCTTCATGGGCACCAGGGCGCGGCGCAGAACGGTTAAATCGCGTTTGAGGGCCAAGGCACTCGTCAGCACGGCCTGATTGGGATTTTTAACTACGGCCACCTCCAGCTGGTCCAAATGGTCCTCCAAGGCCGAAATGGCCTCCCCATAGGGCAAGACCACGGCCTCCATCAAGCGGTAGAGCAAGTAGTCCACCGGGCGGTGGCGCACAATGCCTCGCGCTTCCCGAACGCGGTCCCATACCGCCGTAAAGCGGTCCTCTTGCTTTTGCTGAATGGAGAGCACATAGTCGCCGGTGAGCACAAAGGAGATGTGTTCCAGTTTGACGCGGGATCCCTTGCGCTTGACAATGCTTTTGACCGAAAGAAACAAGGCCTCCTCGTATTCCTCCATGAGCGGGCGCTGCTTGGCATTGACCGCGTCGAGCATCATGTGGGGGTTCAGCTTTAGGACCTCCTTCCACTGCGCCCAGGTTTCCTCGGCGGGGAAGCCGCAGAGGTTGACCCAGTGGACGGGGCCGGGCGTTCGGGACGTGAAATCCGCTGGCTGGAAATCCACACAGAGCGTGGCGTCCTCTGCCGTAAACTGAATCCACTGCTGGGCCAAAGGCTGTTTCATACCAACAAGGTAGGATGCAATTTGCTACTTTTGCCCCCCATGCCTACACTCAGTATTGTCATCCCGGCCTACAACGAGGGCCCAACGATTCACTTGATTTTGGACAAGGTCCTGAACGTGCACCTGCCCAACGGTTGGACCAAGGAAGTCATTATCGTGAACGACTGTTCCAAGGATGACACGGAAGCGGCCATTCAAACCTGGGCCGACGGACACCCTGCCCTGCCTATACGCTACCACGCGCATGCCGTCAACCAAGGAAAAGGGGCAGCCTTGCATACGGGCATCGCTCAGGCCACCGGCGACTACGTCATTATTCAGGACGCCGACCTGGAGTACGACCCTGAGGAGTACAATTTATTGCTGCAGCCCGTGCTAGCCGGCCAAGCGGACGTCGTTTATGGATCGCGCTTCATGGGCGGAAACCCGCACCGAATCTTATTCTTCTGGCATTCCTTGGGCAACAAATTCCTGACCTTCCTTTCTAACATGTTCACCAACTTGAACTTGACGGATATGGAAACCTGCTACAAACTCTTCAAGCGCGAAATGGTGCAGTCGCTGCATTTGACCGAAAAGCGCTTTGGCTTTGAGCCCGAGGTGACCGCCAAGATTTCGCGCATCCCCAAAGTCCGCATCTACGAAGTGGGCATCTCCTACTACGGCCGCACCTTTGAAGAAGGAAAGAAAATCGGCTGGAAGGACGGCTTCCGGGCCATCTACTGCATCTTGAAATACGGGGCGTTCAAGGCGAAGTAAGCGTTGGTCTTCTAGGGTCTAGGCTTTTAGGGCTAGGCTTTTAGTCTCCAAGACGCAGTCCTCCTCCCACCTGTAAATAAAAAAGCGCGGCCCCGCAGGGCCGCGCTTCACGTTTCCGAAACTAAGCGCGGGGCGCTTACTTCACTTCTTCAAATTCAACGTCGGTCACGTCGTCGGCACCGCCACCTGCAGAGGCATCGGGTCCAGGCTGACCGCCGTCACCGGCTTCTTGCTGCGCCTTGTACATCTCTTCGGAAGCGTTTTTCCACGCTTCGTTGATTTGCTCCATGGCTGCATCAATCGCGCTGATTTCTTGAGAAGCGTGGGCCTTCTTGAGATTCTCCAAAGATTCCTCGATGGCGCCTTTCTTGTCGCCGAGCTTGTCGCCAAACTCGCTGAGCTGCTTCTCCGTTTGGAAGATCATTTGGTCCGCTGCGTTGAGCTTGTCTACACGCTCCTTAGCGGCCTTGTCCGCGTCGGCGTTTGCCTCCGCTTCATTCTTCATCTTCTCGATTTCCTCTTGGCTCAAGCCTGAAGAAGCTTCGATACGGATCTTTTGCTCTTTGCCGGTGGCTTTGTCCTTGGCACTGACATTCAGGATGCCGTTGGCGTCGATGTCAAAGGTGACCTCGATCTGGGGCACACCGCGAGGTGCGGGGGGAATGCCGTCCAAGTGGAAGCGACCGATGGTCTTGTTGTCCTTGGCCATGGGACGCTCGCCTTGCAAGATGTGGATTTCTACGCTGGGCTGGTTGTCACTGGCGGTAGAGAACACTTCCGACTTCTTGGTGGGGATGGTGGTGTTGGCTTCAATCAACTTGGTCATCACGCTGCCCATGGTTTCAATACCCAAAGACAAGGGCGTAACGTCCAGCAGGAGTACGTCTTTCACGTCGCCCGCGAGGACACCGCCTTGGATCGCAGCACCAATGGCGACCACCTCGTCGGGGTTCACGCCTTTGTTGGGCTCCTTGCCGAAGAACTTCTTCACGGCGTCTTGGATGGCGGGGATTCGGGTTGAACCACCGACCAAGATCACATCGTCAATGTCGCCCGTAGAGAGGCCCGCATTCTTCAACGCAGACTTACAGGGAGCGATGGTGCGCTCGATCAAGTCAGCCACGAGGCGCTCAAATTCGGCGCGTGACAAGGACTTCACGATGTGCTTGGGACCGCTAGCCGTAGCCGTGATATATGGAAGGTTGATTTCGGTGCTGGACGAGCTAGACAATTCAATTTTTGCCTTTTCTGCCGCCTCCTTCAAACGCTGGAGCGCCATAGCGTCCTTGCGCAAGTCCGTGCCTTCTTCTTTTTCAAAGCCGTCGGCCAACCAGTTGATGATGCGATCGTCAAAATCGTCACCGCCCAAATGCGTGTCGCCGTCCGTTGACTTCACTTCAAAGACACCGTCGCCCAACTCCAGGATGGACACGTCGTGCGTACCACCACCGCAGTCAAACACGACAATTTTCATATCCCGGTTCTGCTTGTCAATACCGTAGGCCAAAGCGGCTGCAGTAGGCTCGTTGATGATGCGGCGCACCGTGAGGCCTGCAATTTCGCCGGCTTCTTTGGTGGCTTGACGCTGGGCGTCGTTAAAGTAGGCGGGAACCGTGATAACGGCTTCGCTCACGTCTGTACCCAAATAGTCTTCTGCTGTCTTCTTCATTTTCTGAAGAATCATAGCTGAAAGTTCCTGGGGCGTGTACTGACGGTCATCAATCGTTACACGGGGAGTATCGTTGTCTCCTTTTACGACTTCGTAGGGAACGCGGCTCGTCTCCTTCTGAACGTTGGAGTACGCTTCGCCCATAAAGCGCTTAATAGAGAAAATGGTCTTTTTGGGATTGGTGATGGCCTGACGCTTGGCGGGGTCGCCCACTTTGCGTTCGCCTCCCTCGACAAAACCGATGACCGAAGGGGTCGTTCGCTTGCCTTCAGCGTTTGGAATTACAACGGCTTCGTTGCCTTCCATGACGGAAACACAGGAGTTTGTGGTTCCTAAGTCAATGCCAATGATTTTACCCATTTTGAATGCTTGAATTATTCGTGAATTTGCCCCAACTAGGTCAAACCCCGTACCAAAGCCTCAAGCGAGACAAAATGTCAGTTACATGTCAAGGTATCCAGGAAAGTCGCCTTCGCAAAGCGCAAATGGCATGTCAATTTGCCAAAAACCAAGCTGTCAAAGGAGCGATCCGCCAGTCCTAGGTTGGGGCGGTCTAGCGCCGTTGCACTGGCAAAGATGCCTGCTCCTCCGTTGATATTCGTGAAGAATGGCGGGTCCTGGAGGATGGTGTTAGAAGGTTGGCTCACGGAAATGTAGGTAGCCAAATCGTCCGTGCCGGCAGACAGGTGGATGGTAAAGCCGCGGAAGAAGCGGATGTATCCGGGCTTCACAGGCAGCGATTCTGCGAGAAACTGGTAGTAGGACTCATAGGTCAGCGTCGTTTTTGCGGTGGCGCCACCGTTTAAAGTGCTGCCTAGCTGGTAGGGCAAATAGTAGCGTACCACGTGGCGGGTAGAATCGGATTGTTGATGCTCCGGCATTTCCATGTAGAGCATGTCGATATATCCTTGGTAGCCACGCGCATTGACGGCTTGGTTCCACTCAATTTCTTGCCCTTTCGTGGCGGTCAAATTGAGGCGTTGAATGCCAATGGGAGTAGGCTTTTTCAGTGTGAAATTCTTGACCAAAGGCGTTTCTGCCGTCGCGAAGGCGGCAGAGGACGAATCTTTCTGCAATACCAACTTATAGGTCCAGTCCAAGCGGTTTTCATTCGCGGTAAAGCCTGCAATAATGAGGCGGTACAGGCGATGGCCTTGGGTGGTAAAGAGTCCAGAATCTTTGGGGGTATCGTAGGTCGTCTCTAGGTATTTGTCCCAAGCGAGTTGCCCATTTTCCTTGAAGGCTTGGATGTGCGCCACCAAGGAGGGGTAATAGAGGCTATCAGGGTGGGCGTTGCCGCCATTTGGTCCGTCCTGGCCCAGATACGCACGACCAATGCGCACGTACTGCGTATCGGAATTGGGATCCAAGGTCGCGTACACAATGGGCACGTTTTCAAATGGAGCCGTCACGTCCAAAGTGTTGTCGCAGGAGGTCCAAAGCGCCAATGCGCATGCCCCAATCAGTATTCGAATGCCCTTCATAGCGCCAAAGATACCACGGAAAGAGGTTGTACTTTTGGGCAAAATCCACGACTATGTCTACGGCGAAAAAGGAATACAAAAAGGTGACCACCAACTCCCTGGTGGAGATGAAGCAACGCGGCGAACGCATCGCCATGCTCACCGCCTACGACTACAGTATGGCCCGCTTGGTCGATCAGTCCGGCATTGATGTCATTTTGGTCGGCGACAGCGCCTCCAACGTGATGGCCGGGCACGAAACCACGCTCCCTATCACCTTGGACCACATGATTTACCATGCGTCCAGCGTCATTCGCGGTGTAGACCGCGCATTGGTGGTGGTGGACCTTCCCTTTGGCTCCTACCAAGGCAATGCGAAAGAAGCCCTCTCCTCCGCCATCCGCATCATGAAGGAATCCGGCGGTCATGCCGTCAAATTGGAGGGCGGCAAAGAAGTCGTTTCCACCATTGAGCGCATTGTATCTTCCGGCATTCCCGTCATGGGCCATTTGGGTTTGACGCCTCAAAGCATTTACAAGTTTGGAACGTATGCGGTGCGCGCCAAAGAGGATCAAGAAGCGGCTCAGCTGCTCGCGGACGCCAAAGCCCTGGAAGAGGCTGGATGTTTCGCGGTGGTTCTGGAAAAGATTCCCGCTCAGCTGGCCAAGCTCGTTTCTGAATCCATTAGCATTCCCACCATCGGCATTGGTGCGGGTTCCGATGTGGACGGTCAAGTACTCGTTTTGCACGATATGCTCGGCATGAATACCGAATTCAGCCCGCGCTTCTTGCGCCGCTATTTGAATTTGGCCGAACAAATCCCCGCCGCCATCGGCGCCTATGTGCAGGACGTGAAGTCCCGCGATTTCCCCAACGACCAGGAGAGCTACTAAGTGCAAGCGCCCAGCATTCTGTTTGAAGACAACCACCTGCTCATCGTCAGCAAGCCTGCTGGGATGTTGGTGCAGGGGGATATCACGGGAGACCGCTGCTTGAAAGACTGGGCAGAAGAAGACGTCGCCAAGCGCTTCAACAAACCGGGAAAAGCCTTTATTGGCCTCCCTCACAGATTAGACCGTCCCACCTCCGGCATTGTCGTGTTAGCGAAGACGTCCAAGGCCTTGGCGCGGATGAATGCGCTGTTTTCGGGCCGGGATATTCAAAAAACCTACTGGGCCATTGTGGAGGGCTGCCCCGCTGAACCCGAGGCGCGACTGGAGCATTTTCTACACCGCGACGGCAAAACCAAAAAGTCCTTCGTCTCCAAGCATCCCGACGCCCAAAAGGCTGTGCTGCGCTACCGCATCTTAAAAACAGGCGACAACTACAGCCTTCTTCAAGTGGACTTGGAAACGGGGCGTCACCACCAAATTCGGGTACAGTTTCAAGCCATCGGGCACCCCATCAAAGGGGATCTGAAGTATGGCAGCAAGCGCTCCAACCCAGGGGGTGGCATTCACCTGCACGCGCGCGAGCTGTCCTTTGTGCATCCCGTCAGTCAAGAACCGCTGCACATCGTGGCTCCGACTCCGAGCGATGCCTTGTGGTCCGCACTCGCAGCAGCCGAGTAAATCCCCTACTTTTAAGGCATGACCCACGCACAACGCCTCATCGCTTTTGCGATTGCCCTTTTTGTCCTTGTCCTCGTATTCAGTTGGCAAGAAACGAAACCGGACCATCCTTATGATTTCCACTTTGATGGACCCGCCCTGGTCATTCACGGTGGCGCAGGCGTCATCACCAAAGAAAACATGACCCCCGAATTGGAAGCCCTGGTAACGGCTTCCCTAGAGCGCGTGGTGGACACCGGCTATGCCATGCTCGACCGTGGCGTGGACCGCATGGATGTAGTGGTGCGCGTACTGGGCATGCTCGAAGACGATAGCCTCTTTAACGCCGGCATTGGCGCCGTAGTCACAGCCGATGGCCGCGTGGAATTGGACGCCTCCGTCATGGACGGCGAAACGAAGAATGCTGGCGCTGTAGCGGGTTTGCAGCACATAGCGCACCCCGCGGCTTTGGCGCGTGACGTCATGGAGAACAGCGAGCATGTCTTTCTGATTGGAGAGGGTGCGGAGGCTTTCGCCATGGACCGAGGCTACTTCATCGTGACCAACGACTACTTCTTGACGAAGCGCCGCCGTGAACAGTACAGCCGCTGGGCGGAACAGCACAAACTGGGTACAGTTGGGGTCGTCGTACGCGACCGCGCAGGCCACTTGGCAGCTGGCACGTCTACAGGAGGCATGATGGGCAAGCGCTGGGGCCGTGTTGGCGATGTTCCTGTCTTGGGAGCGGGCACCTATGCCGACGACGCGGGGGCTGCCATATCCTGCACGGGGCACGGCGAGTACTTTATTCGGGAGGCGGTGGCTGCACAAGTTAATGCCCGAATGCGCTTCGGCGGCGAGCACCTTTCCGACGCCGCGCATACCGTTTTATTTGACGTTTTGAATGCCGACGCGGGCCAAGGCGGCCTCATCGGCATCGACGCCGAAGGACATGCCACCATGACTTTCAATTCTCCAGGCATGTACCGCGCCGCTAAAGGGGTGGAGAAGAAATCCAAGACGGGAGAAGCCACGCGGTACGTGGGCATCTACGGGGAGTAAAACCTGGGTCTGCCCCCTCCCCTAGTAGGGATCCACATCCACCACCACCTTCACGGACTTGAAGTCCGGGTGAAAGGCCAATTGGTCAACGGTCTGACGTACCCGCTTTTTAGTGGCGGGCAAGCCACGGTCAACCGGAAGCTTGAGCCAGAGATGCTGCAAATAGAGGTTCTTTACACGTCCCACGGAGGGCGCATCGGGGCCTAGAACGCCTCCACCCAAAGCTGCATTAAGCTGGCCCGCTAGGTAGTGTGCGGCTTGCTGGGCCACAAACTCGCGTCGATGACGCACTTCCAAGCGTATCATGCGCACAAAGGGCGGATAGTGATGCGTTTGGCGGTCTTGCAGCAGTTGGTCCGCCATGGTTTCGTACTGGCCGGCTTGGACAGCAAGCAAAACGGGGTGCTCCGGTGTGGCCGTTTGGATGAACACGTGGCCGGGAGCATCGCGGCGACCGGTTCGGCCCGCTACCTGCGTAAAGAGTTGAAACGCGCGCTCATGCGCCCTAAAATCCGGCAGCTGCAGCGCGTTGTCGGCATTGAGGATGACCGCGACGTCCAGCCCTTGGATGTCCAAGCCCTTGCCGACCATTTGGGTACCGACGACAATGTCCACCTCGCCGCGCTCCAGCCAATCCACGTACTGGGACATGGCGGCTTTTTTTCGCGTACTGTCCGAATCTATCCGCAGCACCCGTGCCTGCGGAAAGAGCTCCTCCACCGTTTCTTGGACGCGTTCCGTACCCATACCACGCCATTGCCAAGCCGATTTACCGCAGGAAGGACAGTGTGCGGTCGGCTGCCGGGACTGCCCGCAGTAATGACAATGCAAACTCTTGGACGCCTTGTGGTAGGTCACCGCGACATCGCAGTCCGTACAGGGTTCCGTCCAGCCACAGCCCATACAGGTCAAAAAGGGCGAGTACCCCCGTCTATTCTGGAAGACCAGCGCTTGTTTGCCGTGGTCTACCGCATGGGCAATTGCCTCTACGGCCGGCCGCGTCAGAGGGCCTTCCATATGCTGCAAGGCTTGGTATTTGACCAGGCTCAGCATCTCCACGGTGGGTGGCACGGCGTCGCCAAAGCGCTCATCCAGGGCCACCCAGTGGTATTTGCCGCTTTTGGCGTGGTGGTAGGATTCCAGACTCGGGGTGGCCGAACCCAAGACCAATCCCGCCTGCAAATAGTGCGCAAGCCAAACGGCCACATCGCGCCCGTGGTAGCGCGGAGCGGGATCCTGCTGCTTGTAACTGGTTTCGTGCTCTTCGTCCACGAGGATGCAGCCCACCCGTTCAAGGGGTAAAAACAGGCCCGAACGCGCCGCTAAAATCAATCGCGGCGCCGTATCCGGCCGCACGAGCGCCTCCCATAAGTCGCGGCGTTCGCCGTCTGAGACTTGGCTGTGGTATACGGCCAAGCGTCCTGGACCCACAGCGCGCTGCAAGCGGCGGTAGAGCTGGGCCGTCAGGGCTATTTCCGGAACGAGCAAGAGCGTATGCTGCCCCACTTCCATGGCTTGAGCCGCCAAGTGAACGTAGAGTTCCGTTTTTCCGCTTCCTGTGATGCCCCGGAGCAAGACAGGCTTGCCTTCCGCCATACCGTCTTGCACCGATTCTAGCGCAGCGGCCTGGGCGTCGGAAAGGGGTGCGCGTTGGATGTCCGCATTGGGCAAATGCCCTTCTGCCTCCCACCGCATGCTTTTTTCTAAAATGCCCTTCTCCTGCAAGCTGCGGAGGTGGGCTGTATCCACCCCTTGGTCCACGAGGGCTGTTTGGGGGATCCAGGGATAAAAGTCTTCCGTCTGTTCGGGCCAGCTCAGCGCCAGTTGGAAGTAGGCCAAAAGCGCTTCGGACTGCTTGGTGGCACGCGTCAGCTTTTCGAAAGCGGCAGAAATCTGGCCCTCGTCCGATTTTCGGCCCACCCAGCGCCAATGCGCCAGCGAACCGTCGGAAATAGTAAAGGGTCCCTCCTCGTCTTCATCTACCTTGAAAAAAGCGGGAAGAGCCGCTTGCATGACCTCTCCAGGAGCGCAGTTGTAGTACTGCGCCATCCAGTCCCATAGGGCGAGTTGCTGCGTTTGAATGCGCGGCTGGGTATCCAGGACGCGGAGAATGGGCTTGGTCTCTACGGCAGGGGCCTGGTGCATAACGGACCGAACTACCCCCATCAAGCAGCGCTGACGGCCAAAGGCCACATGGACCCGCAGGCCTGGAACAGGAGGCTGCTCCCCTACCCATGCATAGGTAAAGGTGCTGTGGACCGGGACCGGCAGAATGACCTCGACCCACATAGGCGCTTAGGACAGGGCGTCTACCAGCTCCAGCAAATAGGGCGAAATCGTCGCGTGGTGCTTGATAGCTTGTTCGAGGGGTACGTAGGCAATTTGATTGCCTTGGACGCCGACCATTTCCCGTGTGCGACCTTCGCGGAGGGCGAGAACGGCGGCGTGTCCCATTCGGCTCGCTAGAATGCGGTCAAATGCATTGGGCTTGCCACCGCGCTGGGTATGGCCCAAAACAGTCACCTTGGTCTCCCAATCCGGGAACTCCGATTGCACCTTCTGCGCCACGTCGTAGGCGCCGCCGCCGTCGTCGCCTTCGGCCACGATGATGATACCGCTGCGGCGCTTCTTCTGAAAGTCCGTCTTCAAATAGCCCACCAAGCGGTTGATGTCCGTTGGCGTCTCAGGAATCAAAACCCCCTCCGCGCCGGCAGCTATGCCCGTGCGCAGGGCGATGAAACCGGCGTCACGGCCCATAACCTCCACAAAGAAGAGGCGGTTGTGCGAGGCGGCGGTATCGCGAATCTTATCCACCGCTTCGACGGCGGTATCTACGGCCGTTTGGTAGCCAATGGTGTAGTCTGTTCCAAACAGGTCGTTGTCAATCGTGCCGGGGCAGCCCATGACGGCAATGCCGTGCTCTTCGGACAAGAATTTGGCGCCGGTGAAGGAACCGTCTCCTCCGATGACCACAAGACCTTCAATGCCTTGGGCGCGCAGGTTGGCTGCAGCTTTGGCACGGCCCTCGGGCGTCCGGAATTCTTGACTGCGGGCGGTTTGCAGGAAGGTGCCGCCGCGGTGAATGATGTTTCGGACATCGTAGCGCGTCAAGGAAACCCCATCGTTTTCCATGAGGCCTTCATAGCCGCGGTAAAAACCCATGACTTGGATGTCATTTAACGTAGCGGTGCGAACGACGGCGCGCACGCAAGCATTCATGCCGGGGGAGTCCCCACCGGAGGTAAGTACACCAATGTGTTTCATGAGGGGAAAATATCAAACTCTTGCCACATACACTCGAGGTCGCCGTTTTGGAAGGGAATGCGCTGCTTGGCTTTCATTTGGAGGGCCTTGTTGGCCTTCGCACTGGGTACGACCACCCAAGCGGTCCAGCCTTTGTAGTGCTCGCGCAAGTGGGCGCCAATGCGGGAAAAGGTCTCTTCCACATCCACCTCTAGGCGGCGGCCGTAGGGAGGATTCAGGAGGAGCATGCCGCGTTCCGCAGGGGGACGCGTGTTTTCAAACGCTTCTAGGCTGAAGGAAATGCGCTCGTCCACTAGGGCGGATACGGCGTTGCTTTCGGCCACCCCCAGGGCGTGGCGGTCGATATCCGACGCAAAGATGGGCATGGGGGATTCGGAGATGCGCTTCAAGGAAGCGGCCTCGATGAGGGCGTGCAATTCGGCGTCGTAGTCCATCCAGTGCATGAAGCCGAAGGACTTTCGGTAAATGCCCGCAGGAAGGCGGTCCGCAATGATGGCGGCCTCAATAGCCAGCGTGCCCGATCCGCACATGGGATCGTACAAGGGACGGTCGCCCCGGTAGCCGGTCAGTCGAATCAAGCCATTGGCCAGTACTTCCGACATGGGCGCCAAGGTCATCTCCTGGCGGTAGCCGCGCTTGTGCAGGGACTCTCCGGAAGCGTCCAAACTGATGGTGCAATGGCGCTTGTTCAAGTGGAGCTCGATGCGCACCATAGCGTTCTCGCGGTCCACCGAAGGGCGCTTGCCGGTCTTAATTCGGAAGCGGTCCACAATGCCGTCCTTCACCACCAAGGCCGCATAGCCGGTGTGGCTAAAGGCGGGATGGCTGCCGGAGGCATAGACCGCAAAGGTCTTGTCGGGATGAAACCAACGCTCCCAGGGGATTTTTTGAACGCCTTCGAGGAGTTCTTCGGGACTGCGAGCCTCGATGTATTTGATCGGACGGAGGATGCGTGCTGCCGTGCCCAAGCAAAGGTTGGCCTTGTACAAAAAACCCAAATCGCCCTTGAATTTCACGGCTCGGGTCATGGGCTCCAAATCGCGGGCGCCCAGCTTGAGGAGTTCCTCGCGAAGCACGTCCTCCAAGCCGGTTAAGGTCTTCGCGATGAAGACTTCGTCCTTGGGATTATTGGACATCAGACGGGAGAATTTCAAGGTGGGAGGAAAATGCGGCCGTTCCCTCGGAAACGGGCACATCAACGAAGAGGTAGGTCCCCGAAAGCGTGTCTCCGGGCTGCAGGTATTCTGTGAGCGTATCGGCCATTTGGCGGCTGCCCGCGACGAGGTTGAGCTGGTACTGCACCGTAGCGGCTTTTAGCCCGCCAATGAGTTGGTAGTTCACGGCATAAACGCGTTCCTCTCCCAATTCCAAGGTGTCCA
>Ga0255751_10001870_pt1 | contig 19927 bp, 12 predicted proteins | sample 071ome_20_FD_179951 | JGI IMG/M metagenome (GOLD analysis project Ga0255751, IMG submission 179951) | Coastal salt marsh microbial communities from the Groves Creek Marsh, Skidaway Island, Georgia - 071412BT metaG (version 2) | ecosystem: Environmental > Aquatic > Marine > Intertidal zone >...
TTGAGTTTGTTGTATATTTTTTGATTCATTATTCTACCACATCTGTAAATGCATAAGAAGTGAAGCCGTTTTCTTTGGTCACTTTTAATACATTGTTCACACGACCCTGCAGTTCATCTCTGTGTGATATGAGATAGATGTTTTTGCCACGTTCACGAGCAATCTGTTTCAATATGCCAATGGCATTTTCCACACCTGCTGTGTCCATGCCAGAGTCAACCAATTCATCAATGAACATGGTGTTGATGTTGTGATACAGCATTTCCCACACATCCCTGAATGCCCAACACAGACTTAGGATAAGTCTGTTTCTCTCACCTCTGCTCAAGTTGTCAAAGTCAAGATCTCTGCCCAACTCTGTGATTTCCACAGTCAAATCTGATTGGAATTTTACTTCGTGTGGCAATCCTGTTTTGTCCAAATAGAAAGCCAATCTTGAATTTAGGTAAGTCAAGTTTTGATCAATCACTCGCTTACGCACAAATGAATCTTTTGAAGTCAACAATTTATATAGGAATTCTTGATGATCCTGCAGTTTGCGTAGGTTGTTCATTTTGTCATATGACAGTGCCTGCACAGCAGAAGTTTTCAGTTCATCGATCTGTTCTTGATATGGATCTGTTTCTTTTGTCTTGGTTTCCAACTGTTGCCCTAGATATTCCACAGTGTTTTCGTGCTTATAAGCCTCCTGTGCTGTGTCGTAATAGGTCTCCGGCTGTTCTAAGTCGCCTATTGATTTTATCTTGTCTGTGAGTGCTGATTCCTGTGAAACCAAGTCTTCTATGTATTTTTCAAACTCTGTACGATCAGATTCTAATTTTGTAACCATTGATTGATGCTTGTCGTCTTCCATGGCACCACCACAGGTGGGACACTGTTTGTTTTGAGTTTTGTCGATGGAATCTAATATTTCTGTGAGTTGTTTGGTTGACTGTTTGATGGCAGTCTGCACAGTGGCCAGTTCACGTTCCCATGTGCGTTTCTTTTCAAAGTTTTCTCTGTAGGCTTCTAATTTTTTGTGACATGCAATTTCATGCTTGATGTCCACCTTCATCAGTTCTTCAATGCTGAGTGCAAGTTTGGCAATGTCATCTTTTTGCTGTGCCTGCCAACCACGTTGGCGTGTTTCCAGTGCGTCAATGGATGACTGTATCTTTTCATTGTTTCTCTCAATCTCATCCAACCGAATTTCTTCTTCTTTGATGACTTCTTTGGTTTCTTTCAACTCTTCTTTGAGCACTTCTGCTTTTTCTGACAGCACAGTGATGCCCAACAATTGTTCAATGATGTCCTTTTGTTCTGCAGCTCGCAAGCCAAAGAACGGCGGAGCATATGTGTGCAGTGCCACAATGTTTTGAAACATGATGTGACTCATGCCCAATAATTTTGTTATATCTTTTTGTGTTTCTCTGGAATCACCTTGTGCTTCATCATCTGCATCTTCTTTGCCATCCACATAAAACTTGATGATAGCAGGTTTTCTGCCTCGTTCAATCTTGTAGGTTTTGCCATCAATTTCAAACTCACATGACACCACCATGCCACGTTCGTTGGTTTTGTTCACAAGATTGTCTCGCTTGATGTTTGTGAGTGCATCTCCAAACAGTGCAAATGACAGTGCATTTAGAATTGTAGTCTTGCCTGTGCCGTTTCTTGATCCTGCATCATCACCACCCAAGTCGATGTTTTGTCCTAACACCAGTGTCAAATCCTGTCCTTCAAAATTGATGGCCTGTGTGACATTGCCCACTGACATGAAGTTTTTCACTGTGAGTGTTTTCAAACGAATCATAGGTTTTTGTAAATCTCCAACAATAGATTTCTGTCATAGTGTTCTGAATCCACTGCCATCAGTTGCGAATGCACAATTTCATCAATGGATTCAAATGCTTGTGTTAAATCAGTGGAATCATGTGCTGTGATGTCTCGCTGTTGAATAAATGTCATTTCTCTAAGTTTGTTCTGTGAAATAAATGTGTCTTTGATAAAGTTAGATTCTTCATATGTGATTTCTGTGTCAATGTCCACTCGCACATATGCTCTTTTTTTGAGTATGGATGCATTGTGCAGTATTTCACTTAATTTTAATGTTTGATACACAGGCATGTCTTGCCAATCATAGTAAACAGGATCGCCACCATGTTCCAACATCATGTAGCCTCTTCTAAAGTCGTTGGCATCTGAATAATTGTGTGGAAATGCATTGCCAATGTAGTGAATGTTGCCTTTCATCTGTCGCTGGTGAAAGTGTCCTGAAAACACATAACCGTGATGATTTAAATCATCACCTGACAGTTCATTGGTGTCAGGCATGGAAACCATGGCATTCATGAGGAAGTGTGGCAACTCAAAGTGCCCAAATACATACGGCTTAGCAGGCATGTCCTTGAGTTGCTTCCATTCCTCTGATACCAACCACGGGATAAACGCACAATCCTCTGTGTAGTATGGCTCCAGAATTAGGTTTAAATTTTTGATGTGTTTGGCAAATTCAATGGAGTTTACAGAACGTGAATCTTTGTAATACAAGTCATGATTGCCAACAATGAAATGGTTTTGTTCAAATGCAGATGCAATTTTTTCTAAGTTTTTTAATGAGTGTTGCAGTGTGGTGATGTTGATGGTGGCTCTTTGATGATGCCAATCACCTAAGAATATACATGTTTCGCAGCCTTGTGATTGAGCGTGTTGAATGAACCAATCCACATAACGATCACAGTCTTCGTTGAACTGTCGTGAATTGCCTTTGTTGCCAAAGTGAATGTCAGCAAACACTGCCGCACGTTTGAAAGTTTGCATTGAGTTTTATTATAAGATAATTATTATGATAATGCAATACGGATTTTATTCTAATACATTGATCAGATTTCCATCGTACGAAAATTACAAATGCAATGATCATGGTTTCCGCACACATGAATTTACTGATTGGTCTAATTATTGTCTTGTGTTAGGAGAATCAAATGTATTTGGTATTGATGTAGCTGATGGCAAAACAGTAAGTGAAGTATTGGAACAAACCGTTGATTATAAAATTTATAATTTAGGTCAACCTGGCGCATCTTGTGAAGAATGTGTCAGAATACTTTACTCTTTTGGTGAAACGCCAGCACCGAAAAAAGTCATTATGATTTGGCCTTATTTTCTAAGAAGAAACTATCAAGATTTAGATAACATTGTAAGAATCACAGGCAGTCATAATCCTGAATACACCAAACATATTGTCAACAATAATCCTGACATGGATATTGCACATTTTCTACAACAAGTATTTTTTGTGGAACAGTGGTGTTCATGGAGACGTGTGGAATGTTATCATTTCTTAGTGTCTGCAGAAAATTCTATTATGTTGCAGAGTCGTGGTAAAACTTTTGATAGATTATTTTTGCATTCTTTTGAAAATCATGCAAGGGATATTTCAGACACAGGTGGCCATTTTGGATCAGGCTCGCATAGAGCTTTTGCAAACTATATTAAAACTTCTTGCTTTTAGCATCAATTTCTCGCTCTGCTTTTTGTTTAATTTCCCATTCCATTTGTCTAGTGTGTGAAGGCATCATTCCGTTTTCTTGTAAAATATCATCACGTAGAGCTTGATTTTTTTTCTCAACATTTAGAATGCGTGTAAATGAATTTGTTATTGCCGCTGTGTAATAAGCAAATGGATTGTCTGATTTAGATTCATCAAACTGTAGACCGATCTGACTCAACTGCATGAGTGCTTGTCCCTGCATTTCGTCATTGTAGGTGTAACCACGCCAGTTGCCTCTGGTGCCATATCTTTGTGTCAACAATAGAAACATTTTTGCTAGTTTGTTAGTCATCTTGCCATGATCTACTGAAAATCGACCATTTTGCAGTCCGTCTTTCCAATGCGATTTTGCAACACACATCAATTCGTCTTGATCGTTATATCTCCAGTGTTGAAAAGGAGGAAAGTTAACTTTCATTTTAGAATCAGCAATAGTTTTTGGTTTTGCCTTTCTTGCAGAATTTGGTATGTGATCAAATGTCATGATTCTAAAAACAACATCATGTTTATCGAAGTTTTGTGGTTTGATTGTTTCTCCAGAACGTTTGCTCAGTCTTTTGGCTCGCTCTCTTTTTGCTTGTGCAACAGTGCGAATGTTGATTTTGTCCACTGATGGTAGTATAAGATCATATTCTTTGTCTTCGTCTGTGAGAAAAGAACAGTATGTGGACTTTGACTTGTGTATTTCAGCCAACATGTCCTTGTTGTTAAGATAATTGACAGCCATGTATTGAATTATAAACTATACAGTTAATTTATGCAATAAATATTTACAATGGCATCTTTTTCGAACTTTTTAAACAAAGGATCTAATTTTTTAACCGGAGCAGCCGGTTCTATAGCCAATAGACTTGCACAAGCAGGTCTGCCAGTGGGTGGCATTTTTAATTCTAAAACGCAATCCAGTCTGCAATCAAATGTTGGAGCACCATCGTCAACAGGCGATTGGGCAGTTAAGGTTACTGTGTCAGATGCTGTGTTTAATGATTTGATGGCAGATGCTCCTGTTTTTCCAGATTCGTTCAAAAAAGTAAAAGGCCTAAGATTTCCTGTGACACCATTTATCAACATGTCGCATTCTGCGGCTTATGATGCTCGGTCTGTCATACACAACAATTATCCTTATTATGCATACCAAAATTCGCAGGTTGATCAAATGACTATTGCAGGATCGTTTCCTGTGCAAAACAAAAATGATGGACTCAATTGGATAGCATCATTGCACTTTTTAAGAACTGTTACAAAAATGTATTATGGTGGAGGGAAAAATCAAGGCAATCCGCCACCAGTGTGTAGATTAAACGGATACGGAGATTATGTGTACAAAGATGTTCCTGTGGTTATCACAAACTTTACAGTTGAATTGAGAGAACAAGTTGATTACATTGGTGTTGATGTTCCTACTGGAGGTCGACCAGATGCTATTGCAGAGGCCCTCAATGGAACCGTTGATCCTGGATTGACAGCAGATGCTGGTTTTCTGCAAGGTTCTAATGTGACCAGAGCAGTAGAAAGTTCTGGCTCAACAAACTATGTGCCAACAGATTCACTGATATCAATCACAGTGGTGCCAGTGTACTCGAGAAATAAAATTTCGAATCAGTTTAATTTAAAAGATTTTGCTTCTGGTAAACTAACTGACAAAGGATTCATTTAATGGCACAATACGCAAAAACTTCTCCTTATTATTCTACTGGACAAGGCACAGAAACTCTAGGGATCCTCAGCAAAAGATTGTTTGCCTTTGAAGCAGATGACATTTTGTATGAAATAGATTCATTTTATGAAAGACGTCCAGATCTACTTGCACATGATCTTTATGGTTCTGCAAAATTATGGTGGGTATTCATGCACCGTAACATGGACACAATCACTGACCCGATATGGGATTTTGTTGCAGGCACACAGATTAAAATCCCTAAAAAAACAACACTTGAAAAATATTTAGGAATCTAAAAGATGACCATTAATAGACTTACTAATTTTAAGTCAGATGAACTAGGATCTAAGTCAAACAAACAAAATACAATTGCTGATAATTCTTTTCTCAAGTTGCAAAGCGATCGCACAAAACCTGCAGATATACGTTTGGTTTTGGATGACATGGATGAAATTGCAAAACGCAATAGCCTCATCGATCAAATAGGTGCACCCCAAACTAATTTTGCTTCATATGGTACAGGCCTTGCAAACGAATCATCGTCCACTACAAATGTAGGTGCTTCTGTCACTCCTCCTAGATCAAATCCTCTACATGACTTTGAACCAGTCAATTACTTGATATCGCTCAGTGCTATCAGCAAAGACAATTTTAATTCTGGAGGGCAAGGACGGGAAATATTGATTGCTCGAAGTGGAGGCAAAGGCCCACAAGGTGAAGGTGTGCTAGGAAAAGACTACTACATCGACAATCTTGTAATCCGAAACACAGTGTCTCCTACATCAGAAGGAAAGTCTGGCACAGTGTTTCAAATATTATTTGATGTGACAGAACCATACGGCACTTCGTTTATTGATGCTTTGATAACCTCAGCCAACACACTGGGATTTGAAAATCATCTCAAAGCTGTCTACAAGTTAAAAGTTGAATTCAAAGGAGTCAATGATGACGGTGAACCATCTGGAGCACCGATTGATTATGCTACCAGAATAATCCCCATACACATCTACTCAGTGCAAATGAATGTTGCCGCCGGAGTGACCACATACAGTTTACAGTGTGTGCCAGCCACATATCTTGGTGTCACAGAATTGCACAGTGTTACACAGGAACAAATTACTGTCACAGGCGACACTGTAGGACAAGTGGTGACAGATTTCATGCAAAAATACAATGCAACATTAAAAACTCTAAAGAGTGAAAATAGGATACAAAATCCTGATGAATATGAATTGAGTATATCTGAATCTGCAAAAGAAATAGTTGAATCAAAAATTCCTTATGATGCAAATTCCCGTTCGGCTAATATTATTAACATTTCGAACCAATTCGAAGGACCACCAGGATATCAGGGACGGCGAGAGATCACAGTGCCTGCAAACACATCAATTCAAGCATTCATTGAAGCAGTGGTGCGAGAGAGCAATTTTTATAGACTACAGTTTGATGCGAACGGTGATCCAAAAGATGATTTTTTAATGACATTAAGAACAAACACTAGATTAGAAATACTACAAGAAACTGGCGGAGGTGGAGGCAACAGACCAGTCTATAAATTTATTTGGGTGTTGAGACCGCAAAAGGTAAGTGCTAGTTATGTAAACAAAGAAGCAGAAGATTTGGTCAGTAATGTTATTCCTGTGAGAACATACAATTATTTGTACACAGGACAAAACAAAGACATACTTGATTTTGATGTAACTTACAAATTTGGTTATTATCAGGCAATTCCATATTTTAAACGCACTGGAACCAACACAGAAAACGATGCATACTCTGGCGAAAACCCAGAAGAAACATCAAACGAAGACACCACAGGTCAACAGGGGTCTGGCACATCACAAGTGACCACTGAAGCAATACGTCAACGCAAAGACGGATTCATTGCTGATTTAAACACAGAAAATGGCGAGGTCGCAACAATATTTGAACAAATCATACAAGACCCATCTGCAGACTTATTGGTTACTCAAATGGAAATTATTGGTGATCCCTGTTGGATAGAACAAAAAAGTGTGCTGAATGAGTCATATCAGAATTCATATCTTGAAGGATCTCCTAACATAGATAGATTTGGAGCAGTAACAACTGACGAATATGAAGTTTATGTTAAAATACAATTCAAAACACCTACAGATTTAAATGATGAAACCGGTCTTTTCAACATTGATCAAGCGGCATTTTTTTCTGGAATATACAAAGTGTATATCTGTGAATCAAGATTTGCAGGCGGAATGTTTACAAATGTTTTACAAATGGTGAGAATGCGACATCAACCTACAGATAAAGAAATTTTTGACAACAGCAAAACAAAAACTTTTGTGGTAGACAGTCAAGATGTGCAAGGAGGTAGCAAAGTCAACATAGATGAAATACTTTCTAATCTAGATGCTTTAGAAGACAACACCACAAGCAATGCTATCAAGTCACTGAACAAAACACAAAAGTTGGCCTTTGATGTGCTGACAAGTAGAAATTATATTTTGAATCCTCTTTCTGAAGAAGAAGCTCTTGCTAGGGTAAAACAGCAATTCATTGACAACAGATCTGCTGACACAAGACTACAAGATAGATTGGGTGACAACTAATGGCAGAAAATAGAACCAAAAGAATCACAGACATAGAACAAGCCATCAAACAGTTTCCTGGACCGTATGTTGGATATGTCAAAAACCCAACAGATGTTAATAGGATGGGAAGATTGTTTGTTCATATTCCAGAACTGCATGGCGAGTATGATGAAACCAACAAACAGCAGTCTGCTCAAACTGTGCCATGTCAATACTGTTCACCATTTGCTGGGCAAACACCTTTAGGTGACACATCTCAAGATCCAAGAGAATTTGCCAACACTCAAAAATCATACGGGTTCTGGATGGTGCCACCAGACATCAACACCAAGGTGCTTGTTGTATTTGCAAATGGCAACACCAATCAAGCATATTGGATTGGTTGTGTGTTTGATGATTACATGAATCACATGACTCCGGGAGTAGCATCCTCTGACAGATTTGTAGGCAACAGTGATCAAAACTCAAGATATTTTGATGAACTTGGTTTGAGCAAAGCACCTGTGGCTGAAGCACAACGGCGTGCAGAATCAAACAATGTGGCTAGAATCAACACCAAAGCCAGAGAAGATGTAGCATTTACAACTCGACCTATTCATGTGCCACAAACAGAAACGCTTGTAAATCAAGGATTGGTGTCTGATGATGTACGCGGTACAACAACATCATCAGCAAGACGTGAAACACCTTCACAAGTGTTTGGAATATCAACACCAGGTCCAATTGATTTTGAAGGACAAAAAATTAACAAACGAGAATCAATCAACAGACATGGCAAAATTTATAATAACTCATCTGATGAATTTGATTTTACTCGAGTGGCGCATTCACGCCTAGGCGGACATTCGTTTGTAATGGATGATGGAACTCCAAGGTTTAGAGAAGGCAACCAAGACAAGACAACTATTGAAAATGAATTGATTCGTTTGCGAACTCGTTCAGGTGCACAGGTCCTACTGCACAATTCCAAAGACGTTGTATACATTATTAATAATTCAGGCACTGCTTGGTTAGAATTCACGCAAGACGGTAAAATTGATATCTATGCAAAAGATTCTATTTCTGTTCACACAGAAAACGACATGAATTTTAGAGCAGAACGTGACATCAATATTGAAGCAGGAAGGAATGTTAATTTAAAAGCAACTGGTGAAAACACTACAACTGGTCAAACCACAGGGCGTGTGCATGTAGATGCCGCAGGCAATTATGAATTGGTAGTTGGCACAGATGGTTTGATCAAAGCAGACGGCAGTATAAAGACATATGCAGGGACAGATTTTAATGTCAATACAGGTGAAGAAATACATTTTAACACAGATGGTAAGGTGTCTGCATCTGTTGTGTCTAGTTTATCAACTCATTCTACTTCTTCAAAAACATCTATTCTAAAACGCATACCCACACAAGAACCGTGGGCAGATCATGAAGACAAAAAACGTGATGAAGTTACAGCAACACTGACAGATAGGGAGCAATCATAATGCCAGGAGTTTGCAGAGATAACGACACAGCTGTTGGAGATCTTATTCCAAGTCAAACCACTGTGTACGCCAATGGTGAAGAAATCATTGTTGATGGTGATTCTGTTGCCAATCACGGATTGCCTCCTCATGATGCACCTACTATGATAGCAGGATCCAACAATGTCTTTGTCGACAACAAGGCAGTGTGTAATGCAGGCGATCTTGCAACTTGTGGTGATGCAGCTACAGGTTCGGCCAATGTTTTTGTAGGTTAAATATAAAAAATGGCAGTTGTTACATACAAAGATCAAAAACGCACCAAGCGAACATCACAATCTTCACAGGTGTTCAAAGGGTTTTCAACACAAGGCAGAGAATTTCTTGACCCAAAATTGTATGATGTCGAGCTAGTCAAACAAGATCTTTTGAATCATTTCAACATTCGCAAAGGTGAAAAACTAGAAAATCCAGATTTTGGCACCAACATCTGGTTGTATTTGTTTGATCCACTAGATGATGACACAAAAAATGCTGTGATTCGTGATGTTGAAGAAGTGATCAATTATGATCCTCGTGTGACTTTGGATCAAATTGAAGTACAAGAAGCAGAGCAAGGTTTGTCTGTCAAAATGACAGTGTTGTACATTGGTTATGCAATTGGCGAAACCATCAATTTACTTTTTGATTCAGAACAAGGACTTTTACAAGGTCCTGGACAATTTTTCAATTCATCAACAGCAAATTATTAAGTAGTCATATTTTGTTTACAATAAATATTCAATATGGCATCCAACACTAGACAGAACACTCTTTTGGCCAACACAGTGTGGCAAAAATTGTATAGAACTTTCAAACAAGCAGATTTTAAGTCATACGATTTTGACACCATTAGACGTACTCTCATTGATTATCTGCAACTAAATTATCCAGAATCCTTCAACGACTTTATTGAATCATCAGAATATGTTGCACTCATTGATATGATTGCATATGTGGCACAGTCGATATCATACAGAGTTGATCTCAATGCCAGAGAAAACTTTATTGATCTTGCAGAAAGAAAAGAATCTGTACTGAGATTAGCAAGACTGATTTCATATCAACCCAAGCGAAACACAGCAAGCTCTGGCTTTTTAAAAATTTTATCTGTCTCAACCACGCAGAATGTTTTAGATTCTAATGGTCAAAACATTGCAAACACTCCAATACTATGGAACGACTTGACCAATGACAATTGGCAAGATCAATTCAATGCTGTGCTTAATGCGGCACTGCCAAGAAACCAGTTTGTAAACAAACCTGAATTGAGCGCCACCATTGCTGGCATTCCTTCACAATTGTATAGAATAAATGGTGCTAACCTTGATGTACCAATTGTACCATTTTCAAAAAATATCAACGGTGTGAACATGGACTTTGAAGTAGTGCCATGTTCATTTGCAAATCAAACATATGTGTATGAAGAATCGCCTATACCTGGAAACTCTATGACCATGTTGTATCGAAATGACAGCAGAGGATTTGGCTCCAACAACACAGGCTATTTTTTACATTTTAGACAAGGTGCATTAAATTCGCAAGATTTTACTATCACCAACACAGCACCTAACACTGTGGTTTCTATCACTGAAAACAACATCAACAATGATGATGTATTTTTGTACAAACTAGATCAAAATGGCATCATTGATCAACGCTGGCAAAAGGTACCTGCAATTGTAGGCAACAATATAATTTACAATGAATTAGCAAATAACATAGTAAACCAATTTGCTGTGGTAACCAAAACAAATGATCAAGTTGATCTTGTGTTTTCTGATGGTGTCTACGGCACTTTGCCACAAGGCAACTTTAGATGTTATTTTAGACAGAGCAATGGTTTAACATATAATGTAAATCCTGCTGATATGCAAAACATAGATATTTCGTTAGACTATGTCAGCAAAAATGGACAAGTAAACACACTAACAATTTCTGCAAGTTTACAAAGCACTGTAACAAATGCATCACGATCACAGTCGATACAAGAAATCAAAACTCAAGCACCACAATCTTATTACACAAACAACAGAATGATTTCTGCAGAGGACTATCAAATACTACCTTTGACTCAAAACCAATCAATTGCAAAAATCAAATCACAGGTAAGATCGGCATCTGGAATATCAAGATTTTTAGATGTAGTTGATCCAACAGGAGTCTATTCGCCAGTGAATGTAGTGTCTGATGATGGATACTTGTATCAAGACGAAGGAACACAAACTTTTGATTTTCAATTTACCACAAGGGATGATGTTGAAAGAGTCATCAACAGCACTCTTGCTGATGTATTCACATCGCCGGCATTAAAGCAATATTACTATAAAAATTACGGAAGGATAACTCCTCCCACAGGAGTTACTTGGAACAAGTCTACTCAAACCACAAATCAAGTCACAGGTTATTTTAAAGATTCTGGACCATTGAGTGTAGGAACATCTGTGACAACAAATCTACAATATGTTACTCAGGGTGCCTTGTGTAAGTTTGTACCTACATCTGGTTCTCATTTCATGCCACAATCTGGTACACAAATGACAGGTGCAGGCGGACATCCTGGATCATCTGATGTAATATGGTCCAAAGTGGTATCAGTTGAGGGTGATGGCTCAAATGGTGGTCTTGGAAATCTAGCAGACGGTACAGGCCCAATTGTGTTGAATGATCTTGTACCTGCATCAGCTGTGTTAGACGAAATTATACCAAATTTTGTTGATGACATCACAACAACACTTTCTAATGCAATTATTTCTAATGTGGTTGAATATAATGATTTTGGATTGACATACAATGTAAACACTCAAACGTGGTCAATTATTTCACAAGATAATTTAGGAAGCGGCAGTTTTGATCTAAACCAACAAGGAGATACCAGCGGTAGTAATTTAGATAATTCGTGGTTAATAAAATTTGAAACTAATGGTGTAAGTTATACAGTGACTTATAGATCAACCGAATACACATTCGAATCTGCCACACGCAACAAATTTTATTTTGATCCACAAGCAAAAATAGTAGATCCGCAAACAGGTGTTACTATTAAAGACAAAATTAGAATTCTAAAAAGTAACACAGGTCCTGATTTTACCACCAGCATCACATACAATTATGATTGGCAGATTGTAGGTAATGTTACTGGATCAGATGGATATAACGACACAAGAAAAATAAAAGTTGGATTTTTTGATTCAGATGATGACGGTGTGATTGACAATCCAGATCTATTCACAACTATAGTTGCACCACAAGATGATGTAACAAACAAATATGTGTTTTTTGAAACAGTGACGGTGAATGGTTTTGAACAGCAAAATGTTGTTGATCAAACAAACTTTTTTGTCACAGCACTAGAATCTGATATAACTGATTTTTCATTGTACCCAGATGGTCAACTGTTTTATTTCTATTCCACAAACACCTTTGCAGAATATGACAGTACAACTGACACAACTTCAACACCTACAGTGTATTCTGCAAAACTAGGAAGACAAGATTTACTTTACAACTACAACCATGGAGCAAACAGAAACAGAAGAATAGATCCTGCTGTGTCTAACATTGTTGATGTGTATGTGATGACCAAATCATATGATGAATCATTACGCACCTGGCTAAGAAACAATCAAGCAACCTCTAAACCTAGTGCACCAACAATTTTTGATCTTGAAAGCCAATATCTTGCTTCACTTGATGGAATCAAGTCTGTGAGTGATGAAGTAATATTCAATCCCGGTCAATACACTTTGTTATTTGGTCCAGGAGCAGATGCAAACCTACAAGCACAGTTTAAAGTTGTAAAAAATCCTTTGTCATCCGCAAGTGATAATCAAATTAAATCAAGTGTGATTGCAGCCATTGATGAATATTTTAGAATTGATTTTTGGGATTTTGGTGATACTTTTTATTTTACAGAATTGGCAGCTTATGTTCACAATCAACTTGCTCCAGACCTACTCAGTGTGGTCATAGTTCCTGCACAATCTACATCAGGCTTCGGTTCTTTGTTTCAAGTATTTGCTGACGACAATGAAATTTTTATTTCATCAGCAACTGTTGACAATGTTGAAATTATCAATTCACTTAGTGCAGAAAAATTAAAAGCAACTGGGACAGTGGTTACCAGTGCAGAAGTTACATCTACAGCGACTTCAGGTACAGTGGCAACCACTAGCACTGCTTCGACTTCTAGTTCATCGACAGCATCGTCTAGTGGAGGCTACTACTAATGAGTAAATCAACTAGATCAAGTTCTCAACTTTTACCACAAATTTTTCAAACAGAAAAAAACAAAAGGTTTATAAATTCAACAATTGATCAACTTATCGAACCAAGTGTATTAGAAAAATTAAGTGCGTATATAGGACAAAGATTTCGTCCTTCTTACAGAACATCAGACATATATGTGCAAGAAAGCACCACACAAAGGCAAAATTATCAATTAGAACCAACAGTGGTTTATAAATCTGACGGCAACACAGTAGATTTTGCATCGCAATACATTGATGCTGTCAATGAAATCGCTGCCCAAGGAGGTTCTTCTGATAAACATGACAGATTATGGCAACAAGAATCTTATGCATATTCTCCGCCAATCGACCATGACAAATTTGTCAATTACAGACAATATTATTGGATTGCAAACAATTTATCTCCAATTACTCTTGTGCTTGGTCCTGGAACACAATCGACAATTTCCGTAACTAACAACGGGTTGGGTGCTTACAAGTTTTCTAACAAAGTTGATCAAAACAATCCAGATATAATTGTGTACAAAGGATGTACATATAATTTTGAAATTGATGCTCCGGGTCATCCATTTTATATCAAAACACAATATGGTACAGGAGATGCTGATCAGTTTGATTCAACTTATGTTGAAAATAATGGTGCATCTGAAGGAACAGTAAAGTTAAAAGTTCCTGCATCTGATAGTAGCACTACAGTAGATAACGTACTGTTCTACCAATGTGGCAACCACATATCTATGAAAGGTAGAATCATTATTAAAGATTTAGAATTAGAAGATTTTGATCCTGCTGAAGCAATAGAAGGATGTAAAAATTTTATCGATGCAACAGGCTTCGAGTTGACTAACACAGTCAATGTTCAAATTACATCAGGAGCAGTATCTAATTACACTAATGTAAAGTATTTTGTTAACGGTGTAGGAAACAGAATTTCATTCACTGATATTTCTCAACACGAAGTTGTAGAATCTTATGGCATAGAATCTGGAGAAATATTTGATGAAAATGGCACAGTTGGTTGGGACACAGTTGGCTTTGATAACAGCACGAGTCAAAGTACAGCACCAGATTATTGGACAATCAATAGAGAATCGCAAGATTTAAATGCATGGACCAGAGCAAATAGATGGGTACACATCGATGCTGTTAGACAGACAGAAAGCAAATTAAACACAACCATACCACTAAGCGAAAATATTAGCAAAAAGGCCAATTATTGAGTTTGTTGCTAATCTTGAACTGTACAATCACGGAAACAACGGAAGATTGATCGATGTAATTGACACAGAAACTACTGATGCACTTTCTAAGGTACAGGGAGAAGAAGGTTATTTTTCTGATGGAACCGCTTTAAGAAAAGGCGACCTTGTGATTTTTACTGCTGATCCTAACCAACAGAAACGGATTTTTGAAGTTGACTTTGCAGAAGTTTCCAACGCAGTTGATTCAACCACTGTTTTACAATTAGTCCTGAGTGAATCTTTTACTGCCCAAGAAATGTTGAGTGTGACAGCAAGAAGAGGAAACAACAGAGGAGTCACATACCACGTAGAAAATGATGTATGGAAAGCGTCTCAATTAAAAACAAAAATCAATCAAAAACCATTATTTGATGTGTTTGATAACAATCACGTTTCTTTGAGCAACTTAGACACATATGTGTCTAGTAATTTTACTGGAACAACTCTATTTGAAATTGCAACAGATGCCAGTCAAGGCACACCAGACACAGTATATGGCACAAATGTAATTTATGAAAGATTGGGACTTATTAATGATTTAAGGATAAATGATACTTTCAATTCGTCTAGTTTTCAGTATGTTAATGAAGGAGTAATTGTTGAAGAACCTATTAGACAATATCATATTCACAAATATCAAAAAGGATCAACCAATCATGTCAGTATAAACAATTGGCAAAAAACAAAAATTAAAAATAGTCAACGCATTGTCCAAACGTATGAATCCAACCACAATGAACACTATTTTGAAATAAATCATTATCTTAATGCAAGTACATTGACTGATCTTACATTCCAAGTGTTCTTGAACGGAGACTTTATTACAACTTACAGTACAGAAACAATCAATGGTAGATTTTACGTCAAGACTGATAATGTGATAAAGCCAGGCAACGTAATCACAATTAAGTGTCATTCTAAAACTGGAACCCCATCTGGTAAAGGATTTTTCGAAACACCGTTGTCACTTCAAAGAAATAGTAAAAATGAAAATTTTGAAAAATTTACCCTAGGCGATATTGTCAAACACTATAGATTAGCCACACATGAAAATTCTTCTTTTGATGGTACACCAGTTGGCATAAACAATTCTCGAGATATACATCAATTGTTTACATACGGTTCTCTCATCATGCAACACTCTGGATCTGATGTGTTAGCACATATATTACTGAAAGATGATGTGATGAGTCTTGCAAAATCTATGCGTTTTGCAGCTAGAGAATATGAAAAAATTAAACAGAGCTTAGTTGAAAGAAGCAAGGAAATTTCGCTAGATGGTAATGATGATGAAAACTTAAATCGGGTGTTAGAATTAATAAACGAAAATAAGACTGATTCAATGCCGTTTGCAAACACAGACATGGTTGGGTTTGGCAATGATAGGATAGTGACCTCCTATACAGTGGTTGATTCAGAAGTTGTAAACTATCCAATAAGTCAAAGACACAATCTTAATGAATTGTCAAAAAGATCTGTATATGTATACCTTAACAATGTTCAACTAGTACACGAATTAGATTATGAGTTTACTGATGTATCTGACTCTTCTAATCAACATGGAGTTGAAATCAAAACAGATTTATCTGTAAATGATGTGATAAAAGTTGTGGAGTATGATTCTACCGATAGCAGTTTTGTTCCAGATACACCTGCAAAATTAGGATTGGCACCAGTGTATCAGCCAATTAAATTCAAAGATGACACTTATCAAACTGATGATGGTTTGGGTTTAGATGTCATCAAAGGTCATGACGGATCTATTACACTTGCATACGGTGATTACAGAGATAATCTTTTACTTGAATTTGAAAAAAGAATTTACAACAATATAAAAACAAAGTACAATCCGGATGTTCTAAACATAAACTATGGCTTCTTCAGAGATAACGAGTACACTAACAAAGAAATCCTTGATGTATTTGCTAGAGATTTTTTCAGTTGGACTGGAACAAATGCCATAGATTACACAACCAATGACACATATGATGCATCCAACGATTTTACATGGAATTTTGCACAATATAAAAATTCTATAGACAACACATCACTTCCTGGCCATTGGAGAGGTATCTACACACAATGGTTTGACACAGATACTCCACACACTACACCTTGGGAAATGTTAGGATTCAGCATTAAACCTGATTGGTGGGAAACAAGATATGGACCTGCTCCTTATACTAGAGGCAATCTACTGTTGTGGAATGACATTGCGGACGGATTCATTGCACAAGGAGAAAGGCAAGGCTATTATACGCAATACAGAAGAACGAATGACTTTTACAGTGTGATTCCTGTAACAAATGACGGCAAGATCGCATCGCCATCTGATGCAGGGATATTAGGGCAGTCAACAATATTAGATCGCGATCAACAAAACAACTGGACGTATGGCGATTCTGGTCCACCAGAATCAGCTTGGAAAAAATCTTCTTCATATAGATTTGCTGAACAGGTTGCAAAATTTTTATCGAAACCAGGTCAATACGCCGGCATGTATTTTGATACATCAAGAATTAATAAAAATGTTGTAAATCAGTATGTCTATAATAGCAAATATAGACAACCTGTTAACAACTATTTCTTACCATCAGCAACAGTGTTTACATCTGGTTATATCAACACTGTATTTGATTACATCAAACATTTGGGATATAATGCATCAACATATGTTGCAAATAGATTTGATAACATTAGTGTTCAATTGTCCTACAAACTAGGTGGATTTACAAACAAAGATAATCTTCAAGTTTCTGTAGGTAGTGTATCACCACAGACCACAGCACAAGGAGTATTTTTACCACAGGAAAACTTTGATATACTGCTTTACAAAAGTGCTCCAGTGGCAACTGTAAATTACAGTGGTGTGATTGTTCAAAAGACAGACAATGGGTACAAAGTGTCTGGATATTCAAATTATGCAAGAACTTTTTCTTACTATAAACCTAAACAGTACAATGATCATGTGCTTGTAAGAGTTGGAGCCACCACTGAATCTTTTAGCCAATGGCAGCCAGGAGGTTTTTACGCAAATGGTTCAATTGTAAAAAATGCTGGAAAGTTTTACAGAGCACTGCAGAGCATCAGTTCTAATCAAACCTTTAATGAATCTAATTGGAATGAAATTGGTTCTGCTCTTCCTTTGAAAGGCGGTGTGTCGGTCAAACAATATAAAAACTATGAAACTACAGCAACAATTGTGCCATACGGAACTGAGTTAAAAAACGAACAAGAAGTGGCTGATTTTTTGTTTGGTTACAGCAAATATCTTGAACAACAAGGATTTATATTTGATAATTTTGTTTCGGAACTTAATCTTCCTGCAAACTGGGAACTTAGTGTCAAGGAATTTTTGTTTTGGTCAACTCAAAATTGGAATACAAATGCAGTAATTACACTTTCGCCTGCGGCTCAGTCTCTGAAATATAAAAAAGAAAATACAATAGGTGATGATCTTACAGACTCTGATCAATACTATTCAGTGCTTCAGCAAGATGGACTGCCGATTAATCCCTACAATTTAAGCACAAAAAGACAGGATGGGATTTTTGAAATTATTACAAATCCTGCAGAAGACGGCATTTACAATGCAGACATCAAAGCAGTCCAAAAAGAACACTTAATATTACTAGACAACTCATCTCAATTTAAAGATGTTATTTTTGATGAGGCTCTAGGAAATAGACAAGACCGTGTAAAATTAGTTGGATTTAAAACAGCAAATTGGAATGGCGATCTATATGCACCAGGATATGTAATCGATCAAGCAAAAATTAGTGAATGGCAACCTTTTAGCGACTATAGAATAGGTGAAAATGTTTCACATCAAGGCAAATATTATACAGCAATACAAAACCATACAAGTGATGAAAATTTTGATAGCAAAAATTGGTCTGCTAAAACAGAATCTCCTCAACAACAGATGCTACCTAACTGGGATGCCAAAGCCGAAGCATTCAGAGATTTTTATTCTTTAGACTCAGACAATTTCGATGCGGAACAACAAAGATATGCTCAACATTTAATTGGTTATCAACAAAGAGATTATTTTAATGATCTTGGTTTAGAAGAACTTACACAATTCAAATTCTATCAAGGTATGCTCAAGGAAAAAGGCACAGTGTCTCCAATCCAAAAATTTAAATCTCAACCGCAAACCGGACAAACAGTTTCTTACAATCTTTTTGAAGATTATGCATTCAGAGTTGGAGAATTTGGCGGCCACAGAACTCAGCAAGAATTCGCTTTCAAAGTTGACGAATCTATTCACATAAAAAATAAATTGATTTACAATATTACAGATGGAAGTCAAGCAGATACAGAAACAATTATAAATGTAAATGCTGTAAATGATGAGTTATTGATAAAACCTTATGCATTCAGTGGATCACCATTTATAACTTATGATTATGATCAGCATCAAAACACCACACAATCTATATTTTCTTATCCCATAGCAGGATATGCCTTACCAGAGCAAGTTACAAAAACTGTGTTCCATGAAAGTGAACTTCTTGATTTAGATGTAAGTGATCTCAAAGAAGGCTCTACTGTATGGATTGCAAACACAGCCAGTGGTGATTGGGATGTCAAAAGAGTAAACAGTATTAATGCAAATGCAACAGTGTACAAACAATTTGATAACACACTGCAGATTTCATCGAACAGACCGCATGGTTTATCAGAAGATGACTACGTGGTTATAACAAGCACTGACGCATCAATCAATGGCATATATAAAGTCAAACTTACAGATAGCACTGATGATCTGAATACTTTCAGTGTAGATTTTACAGGTAATTTTGATAGCACAAACACTGTTGGGGTGATTTCTAAACTTACAAGCATCAGAATAAATTCTATTGACAACATAGAGTCCATTACTCCAACAAAAGGATTTCAAATCGGAAACTATGTGTATGTTGATAACAATTACAATGAGCAATATCCTAACAATGGATTATGGAAAGTATATCAAAAATCTGTTGATACAGATTATACCATAGGCGAGCAAACATTTAGTGACGAACTTTCTCAAGATGGTGAAACTGCCACAGCAATTGCTGTGTCTGACAACAATCTGTATCTAGGAGTAGGTGCTCCTGGATCTAACAAAGTATTTGTTTATTTGCGTGGTAACGTGACAGATGATTTTACACTTCGCAATGA
>Ga0255751_10001873_pt1 | contig 19892 bp, 20 predicted proteins | sample 071ome_20_FD_179951 | JGI IMG/M metagenome (GOLD analysis project Ga0255751, IMG submission 179951) | Coastal salt marsh microbial communities from the Groves Creek Marsh, Skidaway Island, Georgia - 071412BT metaG (version 2) | ecosystem: Environmental > Aquatic > Marine > Intertidal zone >...
GTGATGCCAATTCAATCTGGTAATAGGTACTCTTTGGTATCTTGGATTAGCGGCGCCCCGTGGAAGTAAAATGCGTCTTAATATAGTAACACCATGTTCTAGACCTGAGAATTTATTGGCTATTCAAAAGTCAATAAATTCTTTTTGCGCTCAATATAAAAATAATTTTGAGTGGGATATTGATTGCGTGTGGCACATCATCTTTGAACAAAGTAAATTAGATAACATTGTTGATAGAACTTACATAAAATATTTAAAAAGCCGGTTAGATAAAAATAACCAATACTATTGGAATACTTCTAATGGCATTGCTGGCCACACTCATCGTAACTTTATTCTAAATAAATTATCAGGGCAAACTGGATGGGTATATTTTAATGATGATGACAATATCATACATAAAGATTTTGCCAAAGTAAGCTTTAATCAAGAAGATGCTGCAGCTATTGTTTTTAGTCAAAAAACATCTGATGGGCAAATTAGATCATATGAAGGAATACAGTTGCTTGCAGCATCTGAAAATATGAAGTTACGTCATATAGATACAGCTCAATTAGTGTATAACTTATATAGCATTGGATCTTTGATGTTTGATGATAGGTATTATTGGGCAGATGGATTATTCGCAGAAGAGTTTTATAAAAAGCACAAAAACGTATTCTTTTACAAAAAATTATTTTGTTATTATAATTTTTTAAACACAGCATGAAAGCAATTGTAGTAGGAGCTGGATTATCTGGGAGTACAGCCGCTTTTCTACTAAAGAGAAGCGGCTTTTTAGTTGAGGTATTCGATACTAGATCGCATGTAGCTGGCAACTGTTACGATCTTAAAAAAGAAAAGATGTTTATACATCAATATGGGCCGCATACTTTTCACACCAACAATTCAAACATATGGAAGTTTGTTAATCAGTTTGATAAATTCAAACCTTATTGCCATAGAGTGCAAGCAAAAACAAATGAGGGCCAAATACCTATACCTTTCAATAAAATGTCTTCAAGTATTATTGGACAAAAATCAAACGAAGAAATTGTAGATTTGGTATTTAAAAATTATAGTCAAAAGATGTGGGGTGTCGACTGGGATCAATTACCAAGTTCAACAAAAAACCGAACTGCAAAAATTAGAGATTCATACTTTGATTGTTATCATGAAGATGAATATCAAGGTATACCTCAATATGGATATACAGAAATGATATTACATATGTTAGATGGTATTCCAGTTCATTTAAATTGTGATAAAAACGATTGGAAAAAACAGAGAGCCGACCTTTATGTGTTTACTGGTAAATTAGATGATTACTTCAATAGGTGTTTTGGAGATTTAGGATACAGATCTTTAGATATACAATTTAAAGAAGGAAACCGCCAAAATTGCTATCAATTGAATGACTGCACATTAGATGTAAAATATACAAGAACAATAGATTACTCATATTTAAACGATCAAATTCTGAGTAACGGCAAAACAATAATAGCCAAAGAATTTCCAATAGAACATATACCTGAGCAGAACATTCCATTTTATCCTAAAAATTTTTTGAAAGATGCTGAAATATACAAAAAATATATAAAGCTCGCTAAAAAAGAATATAATGTTATCTTCTTAGGAAGATTGGCAACTTATAAATACTTAGATATGGATATTGTAATAGGGCAAGCTATATCTCAAATTAAAAAAATCAATGGCTAGAAAACAAAATGCAGTTAAAATATGCCTATGGACTCATGTCCAAAATGAGGCTGGTATTATCGAGAGAATGCTACAATCTGCTGCGGATTATATCGATTACTGGGTAATTGTAGATAATGGCTCAACAGATGGAACTCAGGACATTATAAAAAATTTCTTTGATAAAGAAGGTATTCCGGGGCAATTATACCAAAGTGAAATTGGTTGGAAAGGTCACGGTATAAATAGACAGCATTCTTGGGACTTCCTATGTAAAACAAATCATGATTGCCAATATATATTAAGAATGGATGCAGATGAGGGGCTGGCTGTAGATGATGATTTTGATTGGAGTTGTATCGGAGGCCACGACTCTTACAATGTTATATTTGTTTCAGGAAATTACTGTATACCTAGAACATGGTTATGGGATTTTCAATATGAATATTATTGGCAAGATGACGAAGCCCATGAAACTATACATCGTAAAGATGGAGGCCATATGGTGCAACAACAACTTCCATTTGGTTTTAGGCAGATTCCACTAGGTACCGGTCAGAGTTACTATGATCCAATTAAATATGTTAAAGATGTATTGAAGCTAGAGATTCAACTTCACGAAAGATTAAGAGACGGGTCTTTTACTAATGATGAGTATTACCATTTGTATTACCTATGCAGATCTTTTAACTATACAAACTTCTTTTTAGAAGATGAGAATGTTTATAAATTTTTTCCATACGGAAGAGATTCTCTTGAGATGTTTTTAAATAGAGGTATTTATTATTATAACAAATTAATAGAAACTTTTGGTAATCATTGGGTTCATTATTACTTAAGAGGTAATTTGCACGGCCAATTAAACAACATAGAGCAACAATACAAAGATTATGAGACTTCGTATGACATGGCCCCACATCGTGCTGAAGCAGCATGTTGCTTATTTAGATACTATAGAGATACAAAAAAACTTGACTTGGCCACAAAATGGGCTAATGTGTTAGACAACATCAAATTAGATTTTGAAAAAGATCCTTATGATGTAGAGTTAGACAAATACCCAGATAAAAACGCTGATTTAAGAAAAGAATTAGATGAATTTATGGGCAAAAGTAAAACTTACAAAAATGTAATTGATTATAGTCTGAACATAAAAAATAGAAGTGTAATTACAATATAGTATGGCAAAAATATTAGACAGAAATAAGACAGGAGTTAGTCAACTCATTCAATCAGACAATACTTGGGCAATTGATTTATGGCGTAAAGGATGTGCTAATCATTGGATGCCTCAAGAAGTAGATATGTCTACAGATCTAAAACAATGGAAACAAAAAGACTTTCTCTCCGAAGATGAAAGATTGCTTGTCAAAAGAACTCTTGGTCTATTTTGCATGGGTGAATCGCTGGTATCAAATTCTATTGATACCGTTGAGTATAGGTACATTACAGATGGAGCTTGTCGTCAATATCTTCTTAGGAAAAATTTTGAAGAAAGCCTTCATAATTGGACTGTAGCAGTATGTTGCGAAGCATATAACCTTAATATTGATGAGGTTGCAGAAGCTTATAAGAATATCCCGTCTATTAAAAACAAAAATATGTTTGTTAAAGACAAGTTGGATCAGTTTGATAAAGATTTCGATATCACTTCTCAAGAAGGAAAGCAGCAGTTTTTGAAGAATATGGCTACATTTTACCTTGTAATGGAGGGTACGTGGTTCTTTAGTAACTTTGCCTTGATTATGTCTTTAGGCCGCCAGAACAAGCTTACGGGCCTTTATGATCAAATCAATTATACTATTAGAGATGAATCTATCCATGTAGAATTTGGCACAGGTGTAATTAATAAAGTTAAGCAAGATTATCCATCATTATGGACTAAAAAGCTACAAGACGAAATTGTCGATATCGTTAAAGAAGGTGTTGATATTGAAATTCAGTATGCAAAAGATATTCTACCTAATGGTATTTTAGGTGTTACATCTAATATGTTGATTGAATATATTAAGTTTTTGGCCAATCAAAGACTTGCAAGTGTCGATCTACCAGAGGTTTATGGAAATGTTAAAAATCCATTTCCATGGCTTGGAGAAGCTCAAGATGCTACAGGAATGACAGCTTTCTTTGAAAGAAGAGAAAAAAATTACCAAAATGCCGGCGTTCTAGATGATGATTTTTAATTTCGCATCATCTTATTTGATGTGTAAATTATAACAAATGAAACATTGTCCGAAATCTGTAATATATTGTATTATGAAGGTTGAAGACATAAAACAGAAAAAACAAAATGACTCCAGAAAAAAACGCAACAAATCACGAAGTTAAGACAGAGATTAAAAAATATGACGTTTTGGAGGTAGATATCACTGCTGCCGCGCAAAAATATTTTGGTGGTAAGAAGCGCTCCGAGTTAAAAGATAGTGATTTTCTATTTCCTAAAACTCGCAGTTTCCCTATCGCTACACCTGATGATGTGCCTGACGCAGTATCAAATTTTGGTAGGATGTCCGGGAATATGTCTTATGAAGAGTTCAAGAAAAAGCTAGTCAGCTTCGTAAAAAATAAAGGGGCAAAATTTGTAGCAGCACTGCCTAAGACTATAAAAGAAGAGTTTGACTTAGCCGATGCTACTCAGATTGCTGTTTTCCCCGACAAGTATGTAGATCCTAAAGATGTGGGTACCTTTTTGGAAGATACTCGGCCGATTAATAAGGAAGGTTACAAAATCGACGATCAGCTCAAAAAAGAAGTAGAAGACCAAAAATTAAAAAATCCACAACTTCAATCTTCATAACGAGAGTTAAAATTTAACTCACTCCTATCAAAAAAAAGCTCACTGCACAGCAGGGAGCTTTTTTATTTGACATCGACTGCCAATCAAGTATCTTATACATATGCTCGATAGTTTGACATTTGAAAAAGAAAAAAGGTATTGGAACAAAATACTAGAAAGATTGCCAAAAATCTTTAAATATAAAAGGCAAACTCTATTACAGCTACGTAGAGAAATTATTAATAAACATCTTCCTATACCTAAGCAAAAAAATAAATTAGGTGCATTTTGGCGACGAGAAATGGCTGTATTGAAACGTTTGATAGAAAAGTACCCAGATGAACAGTTTTGGCTAAAGGTTAATTTTAAACCTATACCTATAAAATTAAAGTATGGTAATAAAGTTCAACAACTATATAGCTTAACTCAGTTATTCAACTGGCCGTTTAAAGATGAGCTAGACCAAAAATACAAGCAATCTAAAATAAAACTAAAGGAAATAGAAGAAGTGAAAGTTTCAGAAGAAACGTTTGGAGAAAATATAGAGGTGAAACAAAAACCAAAAAACTTAAAAGATTTTTTAAATTATGGCAAGAACTAAAAAGAATATAGAGGCAGGGAGTGCTACTATTACTCCCAATCAATTGATGCAGAAATTTTTGAAAGATAATGAGAAGGATCATTATAATTTTGAACAAGAGCATGATTATGTAGTATCAAGTGGTAGCTTGATTTTAGATTATGAACTAGGTGGTGGTTTTGGACCGGGCCTACACAGATTTGTAGGTTTTACTGAGTCAGGCAAAACATCTGAAGCTCTTCAGATTATGAAGAATTTCTTACAAACAGTACCAAATGGTAGAGGTTTTTATATTAAGGCGGAGGGTCGCCTAAGCAAAAATATGCAAGGCAGATCAGGTGTTAATTTTGTATTTGATGCCGAAGACTGGGAAGATGGTAATTGTTTTGTATTTGAATGCAATATCTACGAAACAGTAATGGACGCTTTAAGGAAGTTAGTTGGTAAAAATGATACAAACAATAAGTATTGTTTTATTTTGGATTCTGTTGATGGACTGATCTCAAAAAATGATTTAGATAAGTCATTTGAAGATTCTAAAAAAGTTGCAGGGGGCGCTGTCATTGCTTCTGACTTTATGAAGAAAGTTAGTATTGCCTTGGCAAAACGTGGACACATGGCAATTTTTATTAGTCAAGTAAGAGCTGATATTAAGTTAGATCCATACAGCAAAGCACCAATTCGTCAAACATCTGCAACTGGAGGAAATGCATTGCTTCATTTTGCCAATTGGATTTTAGAGTTTGAACCATCTTTTAAAAGTGATCAAATTTTAGAAAAACCAAATGAAAAACCTGATAGAGAAAAGAATAAAATTTTGGGGCGTTACGCTAAAATCACAGTGAAGAAAAGCCCCAACGAAAAAACTAATAATGTCATTCCATATCCTATTTTATTTAATAGAACTGGCGGCAACAGCATATGGGTAGAAAAAGAAATTCTAGATATGATGTATGTCTTTGAATTTGCTAATAAAAAAGGAGCTGGCTGGATTGAGTTTGATGAGGATTTTGTTAACCTTGTTCAGGAAAAAGGAATTGAGCTACCTCAAAAAATACAAGGTGAAAATCAATTTTCTAAATTCCTAGAAGAGAATGTAGAAGCTAAAAACTTCTTGGTTGATTATTTTAAAAAATCACTAAGTCAATCAGATTTTAGTTCCGATGGTGTTTAAAACATTATATGGTTCTGTCAAAAAGGTCAAAACAGCTAAAAAGTATTTGATCAAATGGGACGCTCCGAGCAAAAGCAAAATCCAAACCTCTGTTAAGCAATACTTAAAAAAACATTGGGATCAGGATATTGTTTTTGAGGAGTTTCCTGTTGTTGGGACTCGCATGACATTTGATTTTTATAATGCTACTCAAAACATCATTATAGAAGTTCAAGGAAGGCAGCATACTAAGTTTGTCCCATTCATGCATGCTAATAGTAAAATCAATTATTTGAAGCAACTTAAAAGAGACGATGATAAATTGAGGTTTTGTGAAATTAATGAAATTCAGTTTATCGAATTCTTTGATAAAGAAAATATCCTGTCAGATTTGGACAAAATGTTAGATTTGTAATGCTTTTAGTGTAGTATATATTAATGACATCTAACGGTAGCAACCAATTAAAAAACTTTACCATCCCAGAAAGTTTTTTAAATAAAATGTATGAATTTACTGGGGATGGTAGTGATAACGGGGGTTTTATTATAGCGTATGTAAATCAGGAGGGTCAGGTTGCTATTAATTGCAAAATTGGATCTCAAATTGTTGAAATGGGTTTAAGAAAAGCTCTTGAAACGTTTTTGGCCGACATGGAGTTCGGAGAGACAACAATGATGCAAGATGAAGATATTGATCCAGATTTAGCTTGACAACTTGATTTGATGCGGTATAGTAAGTTTGTATGATTCACTCTCTTGAACTAGAACAGCATTTGCTTGGTGGGTTAATTAAATACCCACATAAATATGCAGAGATTGAAAATTTTATTGATGAAGATGATTTTTGCGCCGATGACGTAGATACTAATCGAACAATATTCCTTGCATTCAAACAATGCATTGATAAAGGGGATTCAGTAGACCATGTTGTATTAACGCAACGAATTCTTTCTTATAAAATTAGCTTCCCTCAGAATGTTAACATAAGTAGCTATATACAATCTCTCATGATGAGAGCTGTATCACCTACACAAGTTATTCAGCATGCCCAAGAGCTAAAGAAAATTACTATTAGGCGTACTATATATAAAGCTGCGCAGAGTGCGGCAAAAAAGGTTAAAGATATGCCTTCTTCTTGTAGCTTTGAAGAAATCATTGAAGCTGCTGATGAAACATTTAATAGTAAAATCAATCTATTCGATAATGGACCTGAAAAACCTGTCAACATTTATGATGAACTTCCTGATTTTGTAGAAGAGCGTGGCAATAATCCCATTGAAGAGTTTGGTATGTCTGGGCCTCATAAGAGGCTACAGGAGTTGTACGGATCTTTATTAAGGCCCGGTAATATCACTGTGTTTGTTGCACGTTCCGGTGTAGGTAAGACGAGGTTTACATTAGATTTTTGTACTAAAGTATCAGAGCAATATAATGTACCAATTCTTCATTTTGATAATGGGGAAATGAGCAAAGAAGAAATCATCACCAGACAAGCATCAGCTATGACTGGAGTACCTCATTACTACATCGAAACAGGTTTATGGCGTCGTAAAGATGAAGAAACTGTCAATAAAGTAAGAGCTGCTTTAGAGAAAATCAAAAAGCAAAACGCTAAACTTTATTACTTCAATGTTGGTGGATATACTGTTGACAAAATGATTGCCACGCTAAGAAGGTTTTATTATTCCGAGGTAGGTCGTGGAAACCCAATGATTTTTTCTTTTGATTATATCAAAACAGCTAATCAAACTGACGGTAAATCAGAATGGCAAACTGTTGGAGAAATGGTTGATAAATTTAAACGTACCATTCAAAAAGATATTCTTAAAGACGGTGAGCCAATCATACCTATGATTACATCTGTTCAAAGTAATAGAACTGGTGTTGTTAACAATCGTAGAGCTAATGATATTGTAGATGACGAAAGTATTGTATCGCTTTCAGATCGAATTACACAATTTTGTTCTCACATGTTTATCTTGAGAAAGAAAACAATTGATGAGCGAGAAGAAGAGCCTGATTTTGGCACCCATAAGTTAATCAATGTAAAAGCAAGACATATGGGTAAAAATTTTAATAGGGCAATGGAACTTATTAGAATGCCAGATGATTCATTAAAACCAAATGTAATTCACTTGCAAATGGATTCTTTCACAGCAGAAGAAGTTGGAGATCAACTTGATTTAGTTAATGCGTTAGCAGCCCAAGCAAACCTTGAAGAAAATGAACTACACGACGACCCAGTACCACAAGTTTGATAGCGAAGAGATACATGAGACCTTATCGGATCTAGGTTTTAAATTAAATGATAAAGGCACTTATTGGCAAACCAATGCAATATGGCGAAACGGCGATAATCATACTGCCATTCAAATTTACAAAGATTCAGGCGTCTGGAAAGATTATGTAAATCAAACTGGACCACAACCTTTAGCTAAGTTGATTGCTAAAGTTTTAGGAACTAATGATCCTAAAGTTATAAAAAAATATATCAAAGAGGTTAGTGACGAAACTAATTTCACAGATCAAAGAGACAGCAAAGTTAAAATAGTTATGGAAGAAACTTTTAATGTAGATATTTTAGATAAGTTGCTACCACACCACAAATTTTATTTAGATAAGAATATTTCTATTGAAGTGTTGAAATTATATCGAGGTGGATATTCTACTGTTGGTAAAATGAATGGTAGATATGTATTTCCAATCTTCTCTAAAGCTGATAAAAAATTATTGGTTGGATTTACTGGTCGCCATCTGAGATATTCTGAAGATTCTTATATGGCTAAATGGAAGCATATAGGTCAAAGAAGAAATTGGTTGTATCCATTATACATTCCTCAAAATGACGGATATCCATTTCTTGATGCAATCAAAGAAACACAAGAAGTAATAATTGTTGAAAGTATTGGAGACAGTTTAGCTCTCACAGAGAACAAAATGCTAAACCATATGGTTACTTTTGGTTTAGGGCTTTCTTCAGATCAAATTTGTGAGCTTGTAGCACTAAATCCAAAGAAGATTATCATAGCTCCTAATAATGACAGCCAAAAACAAAACAATATAGGGCTGCAATCTGCTATAAAAGATTTTATAAAATTATTAGATTTTTTTGATATCGAAAGAATTGAAATCAAACTTCCAATTTCAAATGATTTATCTGATTCACACACAGATGGAACATTTCAACGTTGGGTTGATAAAACACCCAATAAATCCAAACAGATTCAATATATCATAGATAGACTGGAATCTAGAGATGGAAAAGCTATTATAAATAGCTACAAACGATTAAAATCTAAAATTTCCTTCTTAAAAGAATATATGGAATAATGAGTGAAGATAAACCTAAAGTTAAATTATCGGCTAGCAGATTAAAAACTGCTAAAACATGCAGTTGGTTATATTGGTCAAAATATCATCTTAAGCTACCTGATAAGTCTAACGACGGCGCTTCAAGAGGTCACATTTGTCATTTAATATTTGAATGCCTTGGAAGTGATCGACATAAGCAAACTTATAAAAAGATCATAAAAGAATCTGATATTTTTTGTATTCCAGCAGTTAAAAGATTGGTGTATAAACATGCTAAACGTCTTAATGTAGATGATGATGAAAATATCGCCTCTATCAAAAAAATGACATTAGAAGGGTTGACTTATGATTTTTTTGGTTCAAAACGGGGCAAGCCCGATGAAGCTCACTCTGAATATGAATTTGACCTACATATTAAAGACGAGGAAAAAAATTACTGCATCAAAGGTTTTATAGATAAGTTGTTTTTATATAAAAAAAATAAGACTGCAATTATTAGAGATTTTAAAACTAGCAAATCTGTCTTTAAAGGAGAAGAGGTTTCAAAGAATCTTCAAGATTATATTTATTGTTTAGCTGTTAGATATTTGTTTCCAGAATATCAGTCAAGGAGAAGTGAATTTTTATTTTTAAAATTTGATCTAGGATCTGATGGCAATCTGAAGATGAAAAAGATCAATGATGAAAAATTAAATAAATTTGAGTTAGAGTTGAGCCAATCTCAAACATATCTTGAAAACTTTTCCGAACGTCACGCTAAAGGATCTTTTGCTGCTGATAAACCAAAACCTAAAGATGGAACTTTTGGAGGTCAGTTAGCTTGTGGATTTGCAAAATATCCCGGCCAGTTAAAAAAAGATGGCACCCCTATGTGGCATTGTATGTATAAATTTCCATTTGATTACTACGCTTTAGTAGATGAAAACGGAAAAACTCTATCAACTGCATTCCCAGAAAATTATTACGTATTACTACAGAAAAAATCAGATACTGATGAAATCAAAAAAATGCATTACGAGGGATGCCCACGATGGAATTATTCTTGACACTCTTCTTTATATGTGGTAAGCTATAGTATGGTTTTACCTATCTTCAAAACTCATTACAGTATTGGTAAATCAATTCTTACTTTGAAGCCTAAATCCAAAGTAGATAAAGGTGGCGCTGATAGCGTTATTGATATTGCTTTAGACGCAGGTCTCAAAGAAGTTATTTTGATTGAAGATACCATGCACGGCTTTTTAGAAGCTAAAAGAAATTGCGAAGAAGCAGATCTAAAATTGATTTTTGGCATTAGGGTTAATATCCATCAAAAATCTAAAGAGGAGGACAAAGATAAAGAAAAGAATAAAAAACCTGTAATAGAAACTTATAAAGTTATCATCATGGCTAAAAATGATGACGGCATAAAACAACTATACAAAATATATTCAACAATACATTGCGATCATGACGGTAAGATTACCCAAGAAAATCTTATGAAGATTTGGGATAAAGAAAACCTAATGATGGTAATACCATTTTATGATAGCTTTTTGTACTGTAATACTTTTAATTATGGTACAAACTTCATGTTGAATACTGATTTTTTTAAACCTTTATTTTTTATAGAGTCTAATGGATTGCCTTTTGATACGTTATTTAAAAAAGAAATTGAAACATATGTAAAAACATATGGATGCCCTACACAAAAAGTTAAATCTATTTATTATCGCAATAAATCAGATTTTCCTGCATTTCAAACTTATAAGATGATTACTAATAGAGCATTTGGTAAAGATCTATCTATTCAAAGCCCTAATTTAGAAAATTGTGGCAGCGATGAATTTTGTATGGAAAGTTGGTTGGAGTTATGAAACTAAAAGACAAATTATTTTTATCAACCAAATTGGAGGTTAAACTATCAAGCATTGAAGGGCGCGGTGTATTTTGCACTGAAGATATCAAAAAAGGAGAGCTTGTAGAAGAAGCTCATATGATTCTTTTGGACAATAACAAATGGGAAGAGTGCGATAAAGAGTTAGCCAGATATGTTTTACCTTGGATGGAGTTACGGGAAGATTGGGAAGAGTATTGTGATGAGCATGGAGGAATACTAAAGCAGCATGCTGTTAGGCCAGTCGCTGTCTTAGGTTATGGAATGATTTATAATCATTCTGATAAAAACAATTTAGATTATGAAGTAGATAAACACAGGTTCTTTTGTAGTTATACAGCGAATAGAGATATTGTAGCTGGATCAGAACTAACAATTAATTACGGAAAAGATTATTTTAAAGGAGGCATTGAAAAGAGATGACAAATAATTTGCTACGATTTAATAAAAACCTCAAATACATTGTATTCGATTTTGAAACGGAAGGTTTGAATCTTAGGTATTCTAGGCCTTGGCAGCTCGGCTTTATTGTTGTAGAGGGCGGTAAGATTAAAAATCAATACAATCTATACCTTGAGATAGATAACCTAAACATGTCAAAAGGTGCAGCAAGAACTACTGGATTTGACGAAGCCTTTTACAACAGTAAAAAGAAAGATAAGAATCAAATATTAGATTTTTTTGATAAGTATGTATATAATCCAGATTACTATCTAGTTGGGCATAACGTTCTTAACTATGATACTTTTATTCACAACAATCTTCGATTGAGTTGTGGCAAAAAGTCTGACTACAGTTACATTGAAAGAATCATTGATACGAATTGTCTTGCCAAAGCTTACAGGATGGGTCTAAAGCAAGCAGATCAAACAGTTTCTTTTCCAGTGTGGCAGTACAGATTAGCAGCTTACAGAGAAAGAGGTATGAAAACCAATCAAAAAGCTATGTTGATTGAATTTAAGATTGATTTTGACGAATCTAAGTTGCATGATGCTATTTATGATGTTAAGATGACTAACGAATTGTTTAAAAAGTTGATTTGGAATATAGAGATATGAATTTTACTGACCAGTTTACTCAATACGACCAATGCGCTCCTCCCGGTGTGCTGCTGCCTAATATTGATATTGAGCCCCGATATTACCAAGAACTCGGCCTATCTCAAAACACGGATAATCTTACATTTCTAAAAAGATTGTGTTGGGTTAATATGCAGAAAAAAGGCTTCTCTAAAAAAGATACAGAGTATCTTGAGAGGTTAAAAATGGAAATTGATATTCTTGATGAGCTTGGATTTATTGATTATATTTTGCTTAACTGGGATATTCTTAATTTTTGCAAAGAATCTGGTATTCCAACTGGACCCGGTAGAGGTTCAGCCGCAGGTAGTTTGGTTTTATATTTTCTTGGGGTCACAAAAGTAGATCCAATTAAGTATGGACTTTTCTTTGAACGATTTGTTTCAAGAAGTAGAGCTAAAAAAATTCAAGGTAAAGATGGCAAAACATATCTAGATGGTAGTTTGTTGGCTGATGTAGATAACGACATTGCTTATGATCGTCGGTCAGAAGTTATCGATTATATTAAAAATAAATTCTTTGGTAAAACATGTAAAATTTTAAATCTTGTAACTTTAAGCAGCAAACTTTGCATCAAAGAAGTTGGAAAGTTGGTTGGTTTGCAAAACGAGGAAGAGATGAATTTGATTAGTGATCAGATTCCTGTTTTGTTTGGCCGCCCATCTAAAATTTCAGAAGCAATTAAAGAGAACGAAAAATTCGCAGCATGGATTGCCAAATTTCCTGAAGTAGAAAAGATTGCTAAAAAATTAGAAGGATTGATTAAAAATACAGGTGTTCACGCATCTGGCATTGCTATTTCACATCATCAATTAACTGATATTTGCCCTATTCAAAAAACAAAAGAAGGTGACTTAGTATCATGTTATGATATGCATTGGATTGCAGAGCTAACAGTTAAATTCGACATCTTAGGTCTTAAAACATTAACAATTCTTAATGACACTAAACAGCTTTTAGAGGGAAAAGGTGTCAAAATTAATTTTGAAGATATAGATTTGACTGATAAATTTATTTATTTAAACCTTCAAGAGTTAAGATATAAAGGAGGCCAAGGTTTATTTCAGATTGAAGCAGACACTAATTTTGATGTTTGCTGTAACGTTAAGCCAAGAAATTTAGAAGAGATTTCTGCTGTTGTAGCTATCGCTAGACCCGGAGCGTTGAACTTTAAAGATCAATACGCCTCTTATGTTAGAACAGGTAATTCTGAATTAGAGCATCCATATTTTGCAGATATTTTAGAATATACTGGGGGAATCCCTTTGTACCAAGAGCAGCTAATGAAAATGGCCAATAAAATTGGGTTTACATTAGATGAATCAGAGCAGCTCAGAAGAATTGTTGGTAAGAAGAAGGTCGATCAAATGCCAGCATGGAAACAGAAGATCGCTGAAAAGATTGAACAGAATAACCTTGATAAAAAAATAGGTGACATCCTATGGAAAGTAGCACAGGACTCTGCTAACTACTCATTCAATAAATCTCACAGTATTTCTTATGCTGTATTAGCTGCGTGGACTACATATATGAAGTTTAAACATCCTCAAGAGTTCTTTATTTCACTTTTGAAGATGGCCAAAAATGAAGCAGATCCTTTTGATCAGATAGCCAAGATTTGCGCTGAATTACCTCAGTATGGCATCAAACTATTACCACCTGATCTTGTTGAATCAAAAGAAGATTTCTGCGTCGAAGGAAATGATATTAGGTATGGTCTTAATGCAATCAAAGGTGTAAGTGAAAAAAGTCTTGAAGGTATTATGGCATATAATCAAGGGATGAAGCTTAAAGGTGGCTCTGAGAAGTTGAATAAGTTTGAGATTTTTGAAGCAGCTAAACAATCTAAGATTAACATAGGACTGTTTTCTGCTCTTATTCAAGCTGGAACGCTTGATTCCTTAAAAGGTAAAAACTCTAGGGCTAGATTGGTTCTTGAAGCTCAGTCATACAACCTTCTCACAGATAGAGAGAAAAGAGTTATTCAGTATCTAGCTAACGAACGTGGAGATGATATTTTAAAAATTATTAGTGATGCTCAGTCAGAAGATATCAAAGATGAGACTGGCAAAGATTTTATAAAAGCTAGTCGGTTCAAAACATTTATATCAAAGTATAAGCCGTATAAAGAAATTTACGATCAAAATCAGAGTAACAAAAATGATGGTTTTGCTGATTGGTATTACGAGAAGCAGTTGTTAGGTTATAGTTATAGCAAAAGGCTGCAAGATGTATTAGATCCTAGTGATGCCAGAAGAATTTCCACAGTAAGAGCATTGATTGATATGACTGACGATAGCTTTGTTAAGTTGATTGGCACAGTAAAATCAGTCAATAAACGTAGCTCAAGACAAGGCAATACCTATTATTTTATTATTATAGAAGATGATACAGGAGAAGTAAAAACTATGTTCATGGAAAGAGATGCTGAACCATATTTAGCTAAAGGAAATAGGTTGCCAGAAAAGGGATCTATTGCTATATTAACTGGCAGAAAATCAGATAGTACAGTTTTTGTTAACGATATGAAGTTATTAGATAATAAGGTTTACATGAAACTTTCTGACTTAAAATGATGATTGACGATCAAAATATTAATTTTACGCCAAGACTACAGAAGGTTTTACAAATTTGTAAGCAGACCGCTGTAGAGCTTAGATCCACAGAAGCTAAACCAGAACATCTGTTTATTTCATTCTTCAAGTTGAAAAATTTTCGCAGCGTAGAAATTTTATACGACGCTGGATTTAATGAAGAGTTATTTAACCTGCATTTAAACAAAAGTTTAATTAAAAAGATTAAGAAAGTTAACGATGTTAATCCTGAAGAGGTTGTTGTTAGCGCAAATCTTAAAAAAATTATACAAAACGCAATTACTATTGCTAAAGATCTCGGTCATACATGGGTTAGCGCAGATCATTTATTTTTAGCTTTTTTAAAAAGCAAAAAGTTAGTTCCAGATTTGATATATGACCATATTGGAGTAGACATTAAATATGTTTCTTCTAGAATTTGTGATTTTCTAAATGATGAAGAATCTAATACTGCACCTCAAAATGGAGTACCACAAGAGGTTGTTAACGCATTAAATAAAATTGTTAATGCAGAATCAGATTTTAAAAATCTCGAAAAGTATGCTGTTAATTTAAACAGAAAAGCTATCAATAATGAGCTTGATCCTGTTTATGGTAGAGACGCTGAAATTGAAAAGCTACAAGATATTCTTAATCGTAGAAAGAAGAATAATGCAATTATAGTTGGTGAAGCTGGTGTTGGCAAAACAGCTATTGTTGAAGGGTTAGTTCAAAATATTGTAAGCAATAAAGCTTCTATATTTTTGCATGGCATGGTATTTTACGAGCTTAACTTAAGCACAATGCTCGCCGGAACTAAGTATAGGGGCGAGTTTGAAGAAAGAATGAAGAAAATTGTTAAAGAGGCTGAGCACGAAAATATCATTCTTTTTATTGATGAAGTGCATACTTTAGTTGGAGCTGGAGATGCTGAAGGAGGATTAGATGCTGCTAATATTTTTAAACCAGCATTAGCTAATGGTTCTATTACTGTTATTGGAGCCACAACTTACAAAGAGTACAGGCAAAAAATTGTTAAAGATAAAGCGCTTCAACGTAGATTTGAAGCTATTACAGTTAAAGAGCCATCCAAAGAAGAAACTTTAGAGATTTTGAATAGAAAGAAGTACCTATATGAAGCTTATCATGGGGTTAACATTTCTGATGAAGTTCTTCAAGATATTTTAAATTATTCAGATAGGTATTTAACCAATTCTCAATTTCCAGATAAAGCCATTGATTTAATGGATTTGGCTTGCAGTCATCTCAAAGTTAAAAAAGTAGTAAAGCCTAAAAAACTAGTAGAGTTAGAACAGAAATTAATTACCTCTTTTGCTGAGACCAATAAAACTTTTGACGATATGAATAGTGATCAGCAGCAGATGTATAACTCTTTAAAAAATGCTGCGAATCAATGGTCAACCAGTTTAAAAAGAGCTAACTATAAACTTACTCGTCAACATGTTATTGAAGTGTTGTCAACAAAAACTAATATTCCTAGCGAAGAGTTTTTAAAGTCCGAGGCTAAAAAATATCTAATATTAGAATCTAAAATCAAATCTCAATTGATTGGTCAAGATGAGTCAGTAAAAACTATTGCTAAGTGTTTAATGCGCCATAAAAGCGGGTTACGGGATATCAAAAAGCCAATTGGTTCGTTCCTATGTTTAGGAACTACAGGTGTCGGTAAAACATTTTTAGCTAAAAGTTTAACAGAACATTTCTTTGGATCTCGAAATGATCTTATACATCTGGATATGTCTGAATATTCAGAAGAAACAAGTATCACTAAATTAATTGGATCTAATCCCGGATATATTGGACATGAACAAGGAGGCTTACTAATTGAAAAGATTTCAAATAATCCTCACACTTTGATTTTGTTTGATGAAATTGAAAAAGCGCACCCTAAAGTTCATCAAATGCTTTTGCAGATTCTCGATGAGGGAAGGCTGACCGATTCTCATGGTAGGATTGCGTATTTTCATAATAGCATTGTTATGGTGACCGGCAATATTGGCTCTTATGAACTTTCCAATACCAATCGCATAGGATTCAATAAATCCGGTCAAGAAGAAGATAATAAAAGCGATGCGTATAAAGAGTTAAAGAAACGATTACCTCTAGAACTAATTAATAGATTTGATGACGTTTTGTTTTTCAACAAACTAACAGATGAAAATTTAAAATTAATTATCAAACATGAAATTAAAAAGTTAAAAGATTATGCTTCTAACAATGGCATAACACTAAACTATGCTAATTCAGTTATTGAGTTTATTTTTAATAAAATCTCAGACAAAGAATTTGGCGCCAGATCAATTAAACGAATTGTTCAAAAAGAAATCTCAGATGTCATATCCTCAGAAATTGTTGGCCATCCAGAGATTACAATGTTTAAGATCAAGCACAGTAAAAAAGACAATAAAATAGTATTAGAAAAGCATTAAAAAATATTTGACATTTTAACTTGACAATATATTATAGAAAAGATGCAAGATATAATTAGTACTGATAATCAGTCAGCAGATCCAAATGCTGAAATTAAAACAAGGTTGGCCAACCTATTGATTAATAGAGTAACATTGAGTGAGTGTCTAAATGTTATTAGAGACGCTTGTGTGCAACGTTCATCAGATATTATCGATAAGGCGTCCCAAGAAGATATGGAAGCGATTCTTAAAGATATTGAAGCCTTTGAGAACCCTCCTGAACAACCGGATGCAAATCCTAGCGTGGGAACATCTAGTCCTAGCGTGGGAACATCTGGTTCCACTGGTAGTTCGGGGAGTGGAGGTCAGCCTGATATTACACCTATTGGAGAATCTGGTCCAATGGCCTAAGTCAAATTCACAATGCCCTCGTAAGAGGGCATTTTTTTTTTGTAGATTTTTTTTATTGGTTTAATATTATCTGTAATGAATATAGCTATTTATAAACCAAATTCAAAAAATACGGGTTGCGCTTTTAGTTTTAGAGTTGCGACACATACAAAGTTCCCTGTTTTTTATGTTAATGCTATTTTGCAACATGGTTGGGACGATAAAAAGAAGACGGGCAGTTTTCTTCAAAACAAAGACGTAGAAGATAAAAGTATTAGCTTTAAGTTTAATGAATTTGAGCTTGGGGAAATTTTATCTTCAATTCAAACAAGAATTCCATGGAATGCTTATCATAATTTTAATGATAATACTACAACAATTAAATTTGCGCCGTGGGATAAGCCACGTAAAGTTAAAACTAAAGATGGCGAACAAACTTTCACTGCACCAGCATTTGGTTTAGTAGTTACGAGAAATGGTAATCAAAATTACCGTATTGCTTTGGAGCCCGGAGAAGTGGAGGCGCTAAAGAAATTAATTGAAAAATATTTTGACGTTGTGTTTGAATCTCGCGCACAACAACAAGATCAATCAAATGATCGCTCTTCAAAAAACGACAAGCCGTTAAAACCAAAGCAAGAAAAAAGTGTAAATAATACTGTGGAAGAAGATCCACCTTTTTAAAATGCCAACTTTAAACGATTATAAAATGAACGATCAAGATAATAATGAACCAGAGGTTGATTCATCTGCGGAGGAATCAAATGTAGAAGTAGATGCTTTTGATGACTTAGGAGTAGATATCCCTGATATTCCTTTGCCTATGGAGGATGAAGCCGAGCAACCTATTGAAGACGAGTTCGAGAGTGCTTATAAGTTTGCTGTCGTAGGTGTTGGTCAAGGAGGATCTCGATTAGCAGAAACCTTTTGGAAGCTAGGGTATAGGAGAGTCGCTGTTATTAATACTGCGGCTCAAGATTTGAAACCTATCTCTCTTCCCGATGCTAATAAATTACTTATTGGAGGTAGTGGTGCAGGTAAAGATCGAAAAGTAGCTCAAGGTATTTTTCAAGAGCATCGTGAAGATATTTTAGACTTTCTCAAGAAGGTTTTTAAATCTGGTATTGATAGAATTTTAGTTTGTATTGGAGCTGGCGGTGGTACAGGTGCTGGTGGCGGCCCTGTAGTTGTGGATATCTGTCATGACTTATGTCAAACGTTTGGCGTAGAAACATCAGACTACGAAGCTAAAGTTGGAGCTATTTTAGCGTTACCAACTAAAGCAGAAGGATCTCGCGTTAAAAATAATGCAAAAGAAACTGCTGATGCTTTGATCAAGTATACAACAAACGGAACTCTTTCTCCACTTATTATCCTTGATAATGAAAGAATTAAATTATTGTATCCTAAATTATCTGTTAATAAGTTTTGGAGTACTGCAAATACTAGTATTTGTTCTTTATTCCATCTGTTTAATAAAATCGCTGCACAAGATTCAGAATATACTGCATTTGACAAAGCAGATTTAGATACTGTTATGTCTTCTGGCATCATTTCTTTTGGTGCTGTGCCTGTTAGACCAAAAGGTGATATTGTTGAAGAAACTGATATTAGTTATGCTGTAAGAGATAATCTTAAAAAGAATATCTTAGCTAATATTGATGTTAATACTGGTAAGTTTGCAGCATGCGTTGTTATCGGTGACAGAGAAACACTTGATAATACGCCACAGGAAAGTTTAGAGCATGGATTTGAGCAGTTGAGTAGATTGCTTGGAGAAGGCTCTACAGTTCATCGTGGTATTTATCATACCTCTAAGAAAGGACTGGTCGTTTATACTATTATTGGAGGTATCGAAGCCCCTGAACAGTTGTTCGCATAACCTTAAATAAAGTTTAATTAAAACGCGCTAACAAGTAGAATTGTTGGCGCGTTTTTTTATTATCCATAAATTTATGGAAACGAGAAAAAAGAAGGTTCTTATTCATAGTAATTTTTGCAAAGCTTTCACAGGATTTGGAAAACACAAAAAGAATCTATTAAA